>OHLP01001154.1_pt1 | contig 10724 bp, 8 predicted proteins | sample 1569111 | NCBI WGS metagenome assembly OHLP01 (sample SAMEA3879504, study PRJEB24766) | human gut metagenome | biome: human-associated habitat; feature: feces | place: USA | collected 1985/1987 | reverse complement strand
GTGGCTTAATTGATATTGGCAGGAGTAGTTATTGCTGCCATAATGAGAGACTTAGGAAACACATTACTTGTTATTATCTTTGGCATAATTACTGTGTTATTTAGTTTAGCAAGTGGATTATACTTAATAAATGAGAAGGAGGTATCGAAATGACACCATTAATAGGACTATTTACATTTTTAGCCATAGTAAGTTGTGGATTCTTCATTTTCCTCAACACAAAGGCCGGGAAAGCGTTGGATGGAAAATCTTGATAAATAGGCATAGCCTTGACTTTGGCATTGCGTCACCTTAAAAACATAACGAATTTGATAAAAAGCCCATGAATAAAGGGTTTTAGAGATTGTTTATTAGTATTGCGCCAAAGTCAAGAGCAACCTAGCTCGCATAAGTTGGCGAAATCGGCCATGGCGTAGGGGATGGTTATTTGAGATATCATAGGATCTTCCTTTCTTTTTGATGTATACTGACAAACTTAGATAAAAATCTCCAATTCTTATACCTGTTCGCTGAGAAATCTTCTTTTATCAAGGAAAGGTAAGGAATAATTTGAGAATAACGGTTGGAGCACGAGGGACGGGAATTGTCCATATGCTTTAATACATATCTGCACCTAGGTGCGTTGGCCAACGAAACTAAGATACTTGGCCAACACACTTAGTTTCGTTGAACGATACAGTTAAGATACTTTTTAATCCAAAAGGGGAGAAAAGTAACTGGATATGTTTTTGGATTTGCCTTTAAAGAGAGAGGCTGTATATTTTAATGTACGAACGTACGTTTATATTATATGTAAAGAACGACACCCCCTTGTTTATAGCTTGTGAAGTGAATAACTTACGGCTTGTCGAGTGAATAACTAGCGGCTACCCCTAGTGGTAAGCTAACGGCTTGGGAAGCCGTAAGTTATTCACTTCATAAGCCATATTTAGCACTAATAATCAACCCTTTAGCTGCATAGCCATAAGAGATTTCATATATAGTTCCTGCCACTGGCGATTTGATTGTCTTTGATTTCGTTTTATTTTCACCATCATTATTTGTGGCACTTAAAATATAAGTTACTTCACTCAAGGGGAAATAAGCGGTTTCTCCATTGGATATTTCTACGGACCGGTTTCCGACTTGTACGGTAAAATGATAATCCTTAAAGCGATCACTAAAACCTTCCGGGAGCTTTAAGGAAACACCGATATTCACCATAGGAACTTCTACACTCAGATAGTTAATCTCATTTGATTCAATCTCAAAATCTTTTTCAGCAGAAAAAGCCATATTCCCTTTCTCTGTATCCAGCCAACCAGACATATCCTGATATGCTTGGTTATAGGTTTTCAGCAGATAAACACCAGCAGGCAAATCTAACTTACCGGGCACTTTTCCCGGCTCATACCGTTGTCCCGTCAAAAGTTGACCATTTTGCCAAATCTCCACATATAGATCTGGCTCTACGGCCCGAGTGAAAACCGTATTGACATTTTCGGTTTGAACAGAAAGGGTTTCCAATACCAGAGTTCCCATTCCTCGAGGAGTACCAACATATTCTTCCTTTTGGCAACTTGCCAGAAGGAAGAGGGTTAATAGGATATAAATGACATATTTCATTTTATATTTCTTATTTAAGTAATGAATGATCTCTATCTTAACATATTACTTATCGTAAATTAAAGAAATATCATCAATATAAAGTTCACTACCTCTAAATTTAGGATTAGCTGTATTTGATGATGTTAAACTTCCAGATTCTCTTGATTCCACCTCTGAGTTAAACCCCGATTTAAATACAATAGAAATTCTATCAGGAGATAGATGTTTATATTTTTCATCATATATTATCTGCAATATACAATCTTTATACGATGAAACTTCATTTTCTTCTTGCAAAATGCCTTTCCCTATTTCCTGCTCTCCACTAAACAAAGATATGGATATATCCGATAAGTCCCCTTTAAATGGATGATATTTATACCAAAAATGAAGTCCTGTCGGATGAGAAGCAAACTCTATTCCCTTTTCATTATATTTTCCTAAAAACAATTCACTAGGAGTAACAGCCTTAGGATTAGAACTATTACCACCATAACCATAACCAATTGTTATAATCCAGACAGCAACATTATCATTTGCCCCTATCCTTATATCTGAAACAGGTCGAGTACCCGAGCGTGTGTTATAACTATATGCAGTTATAGGGCAATTAGGTGTAGTCAATTCATTTAAAGTAGCCCAACTAGACCATTCAAACTGAGCTCCATATCCTTTCCATTTATTACCATCTTCTCCTCTTACAACAGAGTATGAACTTAAATTACCATTCTCCAACTCTATAATCGGATACGTCTTCACCTCCGCAACCTCACTTGCAACCTGTCCACGATACAAGCCACGAATGAAGTAATTCGTTCCCGGAGTTAAATCAGCCTTCCGCAAATCTGCACTTATGTCCGTCCAACCAGATTGTCCATCCAAACTAAATTGATACTTGATGTCTTTACTCAAAATCGTAAAATCTCCACTTTCCACCTGCTCTTCCATTAAGGGGTTCATTGTAAACTCCTTTGTCCAAACATTTCCCGGATAAGCATTCACTCGGAAAATCGGCTTATTACACCTCAACGTATAAACCCTATTCGGGTTTTCTTGATCTTTAACCGTTTCACTACTCCAGCGATTGTTCGCCTTCGCATCTACCTCTATCTTATTCTCTACTGTCGTACCCGCATTTGTTTGCAATTTGGAAACAATAGATGTCAAATCCAAAGAGGCTTTTTCCGCACCGATCTCGGGCAATACAATACCTAGCACCTTTTCCACTTTCTCCTTATCCGTCGGAACAGATAAGAGATATTCCTTATCATTCAAGCTCTCAAATTGCGGATCACCAAAAGTAAACTTCAACTTCAAATCTTGCAAAGCAGAGGCCGTATTAAGATTCAATTTCGCTGTTTTACTCTCTGTCTCGGCAAAAGCTAGCACATTATTCTCAAAACCTTCGGCCTCGATCTTCGGCCTAGGTAACCAATCCATCGGAATATCACTCGTGATCGTCTCCTTTTTAACCTCCACCTTAGCGATATCCAATAATAAATCATCCGACAGCTTTAAGGTCAGCTTCACATTATGCCCGGCTTCCAATATCGAAGGAAGATCCTTGTGCTTTAACTCCTCTGAAAAATCCGCACCATTCGTCTTTTTCCCCTCAAAATAAAAAGTCACCTGTTTCCCCGCTTGAAAATAAGCGCTCCTCTTGCTATCCGAAGTTAACTTACAAGAAAGATCTCCAACAACCACTTTCACCCAATAAGAAGAGAAGATCTTCTGCAACTCCGCATCAGCAGGGAAAGAGACCGAGGCCAACGCATTCGCCACCTTACACTTCAAGGAAATGCTTTTCTGCTCGCCCTCCTTAATGACTACCTTAGTCGTATCCCCGAAATAATAAGGCGCATCCCATGCCAAAACAGGATTATCCCCATAAGAGGCAGCGATCGCATAAGTACCGGCTGAAGCTGGTATTGTTTGGCTGGTATAAGCTCCCTCGTACAACGGTTCAGAGACTCCCTCCCTCACGATCTTTAATTTAAACTTATCTACAGCAGGTTTCCCTAATTCCACCGGGGTACTTTTCGTCTCAATCGCAACCTCCCCATCCTGCAAAGATATTTGGAAGCCAGCCGTCTTATCCATCAAAGCCTCCTCCTGACAAGCCGTAAAGAGAAACAATGACAGTATACAATAATAGAATTTATTTATTCGCTTCATCATATCATTAGTCGTATATAAGTTCGAAATCATCTACATACAATATGCTACCGTCACCTCCGGTAAAATAATCGCCATATTTACTGGCACTTGCCACTACGATAAGATACATATCATTGGGCTTCTCCAGCGTCTTATATTCCAAATCGATCGTAAATTCTTTCCATGTTCCATTCGTTGAGACACACTCTTTGAGAGGAAGCTCACCATAAGCTATAATATTATTATCCGTCTTAAATTGGATAAACGTCTCAACCTTGGTATTATCCACCGTATAAGACTTTTTAGCCAATGCGATATAAATCGAGCAAACATCCGGATCTCCTTTTGCGATCGTTCCTGTAGGCTGATTATCTCCTACATACCCAACTGTGGCCGGCGCATATTGAAAAAAGCCATGCAATGCGGTTGGACGAGAAGTAAACAGTTGCCCAAAATTAATCTTAGCCCCATTCATTCCGACCAATTCTCCAAAAGATCCTGTATATAGACTCGCAGCAGCGAATTTCACCTTAAACTGCGATTTCAGCTCCGCCGACTTTCCTCCTTGCGTATGCACAACATTCGTATTTCCTTGGGTAGGATTGATATTGACCGCAGCACCAAGCCCCTGTGTTGTTCCCGGATTACTCGTATCCCAAAATGATTTGCCGGACTCACCCGTGTACCATGTCTTCCCGGCTTGGTACCATAAATCAAAATTACCGTTATATAAGGCTGTAGCCTCTTCTGTGGTGAAAGTAGATTCTCCCAATACACTGCCAGAAGCATTAACCAAACGGCACTGATAAGTCGTACCCGATTGTAATCCCTCAATCTTTGCCGATGCTTTTGTACCATCAACTGTCGCTGAGACCTTACTCCAAGAACTTTCACCTTGTCTCGTATATTCAAACGAGCAATCGGAATCCGATATTTTTCCTTCCACATACGCATATTTACCCCAAGCATTCACCGACAAATCCCCAGTCGAGGGCTTAGAACCTCCATCTTCATCAGTAAGCTGGACATATACTGTCCATATTGTTCCTTCATTCGGTTTACTCCAAGCGTATTGAACCGTAAACTTTCGTGGTGAAGTAAAATCTTTCACTGTCGTTGGATCTGGGGTAACCTCACCATACGCACCTCCCAAAGCCAAAGAAGTAATATGGATATTCTTTAAATCCTGTTCTTTCCCGACATAGATAATCACACGAGAATCTGACTCGTCGATCGAATAGTCGATCATTCCCTGAGCTTCAATCTTTCGATCTATAATTTGTCTCACTTTGACTTGCCATACATACTCTTGATAAGTCTTTATGGTAAAATTGACCGGATTAGTGAAATTTATCCGGGTATTCGATGACATAGGAATACTATCCAATGAAGCAAACCCCGCAAACGGGAACTTATCAGGATTAGCGCAAAGAGCGGAATCTACCAAGACCTCCGCTTCTATCGGATTTATCACCAAACGAGTCAGTTTCAACTTAGTCATATCCACCGAATCGTTTACATATAACATGACCGTTTTTGCGGATGCATCAATAATAGCCTCCGCATCCGAGGAACCTTCCGCCGCTCGTTGCCCCTCTACACGAATATCTGTAATACCTCCATTAACGACCGGATATGGGATATCATTCTCTATCGCACATGAAGTCGCTAATAAGAAAAGGAACAAACAAAAGCCCTCAACTACTTTTTTATAACCACGATATACTTTCTCCATATCCGAATTACAAATAGAATGTCATACCTATATTAATAGAAAAAAGGTTGATCTTGAAATTACCGGATGAAGTTCGACTTGATCCCTCCTCGACTTGATTCGTCTTCTGATCGATCCACTTAAAATCAAATCCCATCACACCGACAGACACCTCTATCGCCGACCAATCCGTGATAAAGGCTGTTAATCCCGGAGCAAAACCAATCTGCAAATTCTGGACTTTTTGATAGGTTCCATCATAATTAACACCAGAACCAGTAGAGTTTTTTCCCGTACCATACCCATAAGTCAAGCGAGCCTCATTAAACAGTCCGAAGATCTTACTACGCCCGATAGGAATATAAGTACGCAAAAAACCGGAAGTCTCATACTTATGTTCCAGATAATACAAATCTTTAAATGAAATAGTAATATCACCTAAATTGGCATCCACATTCCCCAAATCCAGATAGTCCCTATGATAAGCAAAGCGAACACCCGCCGATATGTTATTCCGAAAGAAATATCCCACATACGGACTTACCGCAAAGTTATATCCCTTCCCCTCCAAATCTTTTATAACCAAAAAATTCAGGTTACTCTCATCGTGTTCGGAATATGAAACGGTACCTCCGACCATCCATGTCCCCTTAGGGATAAATACAGTCTCTTGGACCTCACGGTCGATGCGCTTGATAGCACGCTTACCTCGTTGCGCACTTACTGTACCAGCCATTATTGCTAATAATAGCAATAGGATCAAAGATTTTCTACTCATTCAAATAATTTACTCTATATAGTTATTGCTGCGTTATGCTCTATCTACGTATTCCACCACAAAGATACTTAAAATCTACTTAGCAAGGCAGATATACTTACTTGCTAAGTAGATTTATAATAAAAACTCATTGTTTCAGAAATAGATTTTCTGTTTATCGACTATTTCCCCATTATAGGCTCACTACCATAAATTAAGGAGAAATCATCGACATACATTACACTACTCTTACTTCCTGTAAAATAATCGCCATATTTACTTGCAGAAGCTACAATAATAATATATTTCGGACTTCGAGTAAGATCACGATATTTCAGATCAATGGTAAATTCCTGCCACTGTCCGGTTCCTTTTTCCTCTTCCCCTGTTATCGTTCCATAAGCGATAACATTTTTATTGTTTTCAGAGAAATCTATGGCATTCTTATACTTAAAATTGGCAGGATCATCACCTTCCAAATCACCGTTCACCACATAAGCGAACTTTTTACCGTCATACTCAAAACCTTCATTATCCACTAAAGCGATATAAACAGAGCATAAATCGCCTCCCGCATTTGTTAGGATTGTCTTATATTCACCATCACCTGTCGGATAATCTATCGTTGTCCCACGATTATACTTAAACCAACCTTTCAGTTGGGTCGGGCGAGAAGTAAAAGGTTGTCCGAAGTTGATGCGAGCTTGATAGGAACTCATATTCGCGCTACAGAAATGGCCTGTATAAATATTCCCCGCAGCAAATTTTCCTGCAAAACTGAATCCCACATACTGGGAAGCCAGCTTAGCCGCTTTACCTCCAGACGTATGAATCTCTGTTTCTTCAGGCTCAGTAGGATTTTTACTCAACATCACAGTTCCTCCATTTCCGGAATCCCAGAAAGAGAACAACATACCTTTTTGCGTATCAAAAGAGGTTGCATCTCCAGACGCAATCGCATACCAAGGAGAATTATCTTTATTTTCTTTACGCCACCATTCATCAAAATTACCATTATACAAAGCTACCTGCTCTTCCGTTGTAAATTCAATCTCACTTACTATCTCTTCCGTATCCTTACACACAAAACGATATTGGTATTGGGTAACCGGAGTCAAACCTGTAATCTTTGCCGAATAGGAATCTTTCTCCACTTCTTCTAATTGCGGCACAGAAGTCCAAGTCTCCGCGTTTGCCTGTTTATACTCCATCACCAACTTGCTCTTATCCAAATTACCGGCCTTCGAAAGCACTTGTCCTTTCAAATAAGCAAAAGTGCTCCATGCACTCGCACTTGCCGACAAAGTTGTCTTTGCCGTCATAGGTACGCCAATAGTAAAGGTATATGTTTTGATTGTTCCATCCAATGTAATATCAATGTTTGTAGAACCATTTGGCGAGTCAGCCACCTTATATATCAGCCGAACATTATCGCGAGCTTTTACCTCTCGAACGGTATCTTTCTGAGAGTTGGGCAGATCCTTTTGATTGGTTACACTCGTTGAGACAATCAGCGATTTTTCAGGAACCGGGAAATAGGCTTTTGCCTGTTCGTTCTTACCTAATTCAAATGTAAGACGAGTTCCTTCCATATCAGCAGAGTCTGCAACCACAATAGTAGCAGACTTGAAACTTTGCTTGAATTTCTCATCAAATTCCACCGTTACTAAAACATTAGCCAAGGTACAAACGACTTCAGCCGTCTTTTCCTGCCCCGCTATAACCTCTACTTCCTTAGAGCCTACGTAATAAGGCTTATCCCACGCCGCAGCCTTACCATCAAAACCATTTGAAGACGCTTTCACCGTATATTTACCCACAGGCAGAGAGAAACGCTCATTCTCCCACTCCGTATAATCATCAGTCTTCTTAATAACACCACCATCTTTATCCAAGATTTGTACTGCCAATTGCTTGGGATTATAAACAGGCTCTTCATCTCCGGCTTTTGTGACCGTAGAATTATTGGCGGCTATTTCCAAACTCAAATAACCGATGCTCTTCATAGAAACATCCTCTTCTGTTTGACAGGCAAACAAACCTACCACCAATACAAATAATAAAAGTCTATATATTGTTTTCATGATGTATTATTCTGTCACTTTTACACTCAGTTTACTTGTCTTCGATTTGCCATTGGCATCTGTTACCATTATATTAAACACATGCCCATCCGAAGATGTAGTAGCTCCCATCGGAGATATGAACTCAAAGAAACTTCCTACAGGGAATGCATATTCTTTATCTTCTGTCGTAGGTGTGATTGGTAATGCCGGACAGGTTAACTATGCAGCAAGTAAAGCAGGTGTCATTGGTATGACAATGTCTCTTGCAAGAGAATTAGGTCCTAGAGGTGTCACTGTGAATGCAGTAGCTCCTGGATTTATTGAAACTGATATGACAGAAGTATTAAGCGATGAAATTAAAGTTGGTTTAAAAGCATCTATTCCTTTAGGAACACTTGGGCATGTAGAAGATGTCGCAAAGACAATCGCATTCCTAGCAAGTGATGATGCAAAGTATATTACAGGACAGACCATTCATGTAGATGGTGGAATGGCTATGTAAGGAGGAGCTTATGACAAAACGTAGAGTAGTAGTTACGGGTATAGGAACAATTAATCCTATTGGACATAATGTAGAAGAAACATGGAAATCTATTGAAGAAGGTAAGTGCGGTATTGCGCCTATTTCATTATTTGATACAAAAGGTATGAAGGTCACTCTTGCAGGTGAAGTTAAAGACTTTGATGTCACAAAGTATATTGATAAGAAAGAAGCGAAGAAGATGGACCGCTTTATTCAGATGGGTATGATTGCAGCTAAAGAAGCGGTGACTGATAGTGGTCTTGATATCAACAACATTGATTCTCATCGTTTTGGAGTGATTGTATCAAGTGGTATTGGTGGCTTAGGTTCTATTGAAAAAAACTATCAGACAGCAGAAAAGAGAGGTTTTGATAGAGTATCTCCTTTCTTCATTCCTATGACTATTTCTAACTTAGCAGCAGGTCATATTGCGATTGCTTATCATGCGCAAGGGTTATGTACCTGCCCAGTGACTGCCTGTGCAGGTGGTACAAATGCGATTGGTGATGCATTTAGAAATATTCGTGATGGATATCAGGATGTCATGATTGCGGGTGGATGTGAAGCTTCAATAACTCCTTTAGGTATTGGTGGATTTACTTCTATGAAGGCTTTAAGTGATGCCACTGATCCTAAACGTGCTTCTATTCCTTTTGATAAAGAAAGAAATGGATTTGTCATGGGTGAAGGAGCAGGTATTCTTATTCTTGAAGAATTAGAACATGCCTTAAAGAGAGGCGCACATATTTATGGTGAAATGACTGGTTATGGTGTAAGCTGTGATGCCCATCATATTACTGCCCCACTTCCTAATGGTGAAGGTGGTGCCTATGCCATGCAGAATGCATTAGATGATGCAGGTATTAGTTATGATGTGATTGATTATATTAATGCACATGGTACTTCTACTCATTTAAATGATTTATGTGAAACAGAAGCAATCAAATCAGTATTTAAGGAACATGCATATAAACTTGCAGTAAGTTCTACTAAAGGTCATACAGGACATTGTTTAGGAGCTGCAGGAGGTATTGAAGCAGTACTATCAGTATTAGCCTTAAAGCATGACTTTATTCCTCCTACTTTAAATTATCAGGTAAAGGATGAAGAATGTGATTTAAATGTAGTACCAAATGTTGGTGTTAAGAAAGATCTTCATTATGTTATGAGTAATTCATTAGGTTTTGGTGGACATAATGCAAGTATTATATTCAAGGAGTATGACAATGGAACTAAATAGTAATGAAATTGCGAAGATTAATCCTCATCGTTATCCATTTGCGCTTGTAGATCGTATTACTGATTATAAGCCAGGAGAATATGCGAAAGGCATTAAGTGTGTCAGTGTGAATGAAATGCAGTTTATGGGGCATTTCCCTGAACATCATGTGATGCCAGGTGTATTGATTGTAGAAGCTTTAGCACAGACTGGATGTATTGCGATATTAAGTCAGGAAGAACATCAGGGTAAGATTGTCTTCTTTGCAGGAATCAATAAATGTAAGTTTAAAGGACAAGTCATTCCTGGAGATGTGATGGAATTAGAATGCACACTCACAAGAATGAGAGGTAAGATTGGTATTGGTGAAGCAAAAGCAACAGTCAATGGTAAAACTGTTGTACAGGCTGAACTCACTTTTGCGATTGGTGACTAATGAAATATATAGAATTTGAAGAAATTGATTCTACTAATACGTATATTCATGATCATTATCAGGAATTAGATGATGATACAATTGTCCGTGCACATTATCAAACTCATGGTCGAGGACGTTCTAATCATATTTGGGAGGCAGATAAGAATGAACAGCTTCTCTTTAGTTATTATATGAAACAGAACGTGGATCCTTTAAAAGTGTCTGCTATTATGGCTTATGCGATTGTGACAGTTCTAAGAATGAAACAGATCAATGCATTCAT
>OHLP01001135.1_pt1 | contig 10875 bp, 6 predicted proteins | sample 1569111 | NCBI WGS metagenome assembly OHLP01 (sample SAMEA3879504, study PRJEB24766) | human gut metagenome | biome: human-associated habitat; feature: feces | place: USA | collected 1985/1987 | reverse complement strand
CGGTACGCAAACTATCGGCGTCCAATGATCCGAAACCTTCGTCAATAAAAAGAGATTCCACTTTCAGATTATTACTCGATAAAGACGAAAGCCCCAAAGCCAACGCTAAAGATATCAAAAAAGACTCTCCGCCAGACAACGAATAAACGGTACGTACTTCATCGCACATATCACAATCAATAACTTGCAAAGCCAATGTACCAGGCACCTGTTGAAGTCTATAACGCTTGGAAAGATAAGCCAAATGTTTATTGGCATGCAACAGCAACAAGTTCAATGTGTAACTTTGAGCAATCACTTTGAACTTTGTTCCATCGGCACTTCCAATCAATTTATTCAGCTTGGCCCATTGCTCGGCAACAGTCTGCTTCTCCTTCCATTCCGATTCGATTTCCATCAGCCGCTTTTTATTCTGTTCTTGCTGCAATAAACGGGCCTCGACAACGGAAAGCAAACGCTCTGTCTCCCGGTTTGCCGATTGACAGGCGACAATATCTTCAGACAAATGTTCCGGATTTTCTATTTTCTCCTGCTGATCGGACAGCTCAATAACAGTTTGTGAAAGCTGTTTGATTTCTCCTTGTATCCCCAAAATACGAACATGAACCGATTCCATGTTTTTACGGGCAAGTTCCAATGCCTCATTCAACTCTTTCTCCCGCCGATGTACTGCCGCTTCAGCCTCATCCGCCGGTTTACCTTTCAAAAGCCCGGCACGCGATTGCTGTAATTCGCCCAATTCCTTGCCTATTGTTTGAAAACGCAACTGCTCAGTGGCTTCCGCCTGCTTGGCCATAGTCAATTGTTCTTCAATGGCAGTCAATTGCTGAGTCAATAACCGGACTTGATTCACTTCTTTCCGAAAAGCCTCATAATGCATACGCAGTTGCTTTAATCTGCCGTCATGTTGTTGCCATTCGGCATAAAGAAGCTGATACTGTTTTATCCTCTCCTCCAATGCACAAAGGCACTGCTGTAACTCAGTCAAATGCGCATCCAGATACTCCGGTGCACGTTCTGCAACTGGATAGTCCGCTAAAACCTCTTCCTGGGCTTTCTGCTGAACGGCATAGTTATTTATATCCCGTTGAAGGGCAATCACACGATTATTTAATTGATTATAAATGTCTGAAGCTGATTTATACTCTTTCTCGATCGAATGATAAAGAGTATCGGCTACTTCATTATCCTGTCGATAGGGATGCGATTGACTACCACATACCGGACATGCTTCCCCGTCATGTAAATCACAACGTAATGCCACCACATCTTTACTGATCGCCATACGGGCATTATCATAAAGTTTCTGTAGGGAGACGATTTGTTCTTGCTTCACAGCAAGTTGCCGCATAAAAGCAGCCAGTTCAGTAGAAGCTTCTTCTCGCTTTATACACAATTGAGCAAGTAATTGACTGGCCTGAAAAGCACGTTGCATCTGCGCCTGCTGTTTCAGAAGTTTATTCTGTTCTTCACTGACAGACTGAATTCCAAAAGTATTAAGGCGTGACACACGATTATCATTTTCCTGCTGAAGAGTCGTCAATTGTTGTTCTTCATGAAGTAAAAGTTGCTCTATACGTTGCAAATCGATGGGCAGAGAGTTATCAAAGTTATCTTTGCCTTTCAACAATCTGCTCATGGAATTTTGCGACCCACTGAGGGTCTCTTTTCCTGTACGGTATTTCTTTTCAATTTCTGCTGTCTGCTTCCGGGCAAGTAGCAAGGTCTGTTCCGATTGTCGATACTGAGTTCGTAAACTCTGCAAACGGACATCCAACTCGCGTGCCTTGCGCAACTCCGGTTGTAAAGCCTCCCATTGCTCTTGAAAACGAGCCAGATAATCCATCTGTTCCGCAAGGCCCGTTTGAAGTCTTTTTAGCTCCTCTACACCTACAAATTCCTCTTGTTGCTTTTCGTATAACTGTTTTTGCCGTATTTTGAGAGATTGTACAATGCTAAGTTGGGCATTCAGTTCCGTAAGGCGTTTTGTTTCGATAAAACGAAGTCCGATAAGGCGCTCCTGTTCCTTTCGCAATGACAAAAGTTCTTCCTCCGGGATAAGTTCGATGAGACTGATCGTATTTTTGAGAAGATTCATCGCTTCGTCAGCCGCCTTACTACGGGCATAAATCTCCCGGGAGATACGCGAATAGATTTCCGTACCGGTAAGTTTTTCCAATAATTCCGCTTTCGCAGATTCACGGGACTTCAAAAAAGTAGCAAAATCATTTTGGGCAAGCAATACCGTGCGTGTAAACTGTTCGTAAGTGAGCCCTACCAAAGCTACCAATTGGTTCAACAGTTCCGTTTTCGTACCTTGTAGTTCCTCTTCCTTATCCAAATCAGTAACCTGAATGGTTTGAGGTTGCAAAGAACCGGTAGCCTTGCTACGAGCGCGCCGAACCGACCAACGGGAACGATACCGCCTTCCGGTTATCCCGATAAAATCTACCTCAGCAAATCCTTCTCCCGTCCCCCTGCGAAGAATATTCTTCACATCCGACTGATTCACTTGATTTTCACCTACATCAGACAGGTAAAGATTCTCGCCTGATGCTGCAAAACGGGGTGTCTTATCATAAAGTGCCAGACACAAAGCATCCAATATCGTCGATTTTCCAGCTCCCGTAGGACCGGAAATGGCAAATATACCGGCAGAACGAAGAGGTTCGGCAGTAAAGTCCACCTCAAAAGTCCCTTCAATAGAAGTTAGATTCTTTAATCGTATTGTCAATATCTTCATAATAAATAATGTGCCAATAATTCAATGTGCCAATATGCCAATTGGAGAATGAATAATGAATAAAATGAAAGAATGAAAAAATCTGCCTATCAACTGTACCATCATCTGCCAGACATTTCTCCCCGCTTCCTTTCCCTTCTCTCCATTCTTCTCCCCGCTCAATTCTCCTTTCCCCCTTCCCTCACCGCTTCTTCAAACAACCGTTCCAGCTCTTCCGGCATTTCTGTCTGGTAAGTATTCTCAAAAGTCATCTTGAGTATTTGTAAAGGGTTCATTTCCTGCAATCCGGTAGCCACCAATGCTTCTTCTTCCTTCACGTCTGTTTTAGCCTGTCGATATACCGAAACAATACGTGCCAGACGAACAGCTTTGTCAGACAGTATTTCTTCTATCTGTTGTCGAAGCATCGGTTCCGGTTCTGTCACCAGTACTTTCACTTCCAAATACGGATAGTGAGAATTACCTTTGGCTTCTTCCATCTGTAACGGTAACCGGGCAAGTTCATCCAGTACTTCCTCCGGACTGACAGCCTTTCCTTTCGGCACGCTCAGCAAACGAACCAATGGAGTATATTCCCGCTTCTCTATTTCCACAGCCCATCCTTCGGCAAGAGTCACCATCACTACGCCATGATGATAATCCCTTTCTGCAAACGACATCGGCAACGGACTACCGGCATAACGTATGTTCTCCCGTCCCGACACACGCTGGGATTTATGAATATGCCCCAAAGCCGTATAAGCAATCTGCTCTGTAAAAGTGTCGGGTGAGACACATTCCAAACCTCCAATAATGGTTCGTTCGCTGAAATCACGTTCTGCAATTTCCGACCCCGTAGCTTGCAGATGACCGACGGCAACTATTGCCTGATCCTTTTTTCTCCGTTCCATCGCCCGATTTTGCAGACGCGTATAAAGTTCCTTTACCCCCTCCGCATAGGGATTCCCATCAGTTACCACCACCGGATAATCTCCTTGCCGCAGGAAAGGTACTGCCAAACAGAGAGCTTCCACTTCTCCACTACGATTCTTCAATTCCACAATCAAATCATCGTAATCGATCTCTCCATCACGCCGCCGAACAATTCCTTTGATATCGGTACGCATTTCCTGCAATAGCGGTAAAGGAGCTTCAAGACGTGCAGCAGAATCATGATTGCCCGCCACAATCACCAATTGTAATTGCGGATTTTCCGTTGTCACTCTTCGGATAAAGCGGTAGAACATGCGTTGGGATGCAGCCGACGGATTGGAAACATCAAAAACATCGCCAGCAATGAGTAACACATCAATCTCATTTTCTTTTAATTCACGGGCCAGCCAATCCAAGAAATGCGCATGTTCTTCCACGCGATCGTAGCCGAAGAAGGTCTGTCCCAAATGCCAGTCGGCAGTATGCAAGATACGTATCATTCGGAATATCTATATCAAAAACATTTATTCAAAAATCGACTAAAGGACAAGTAAAAACAACCGTAGGTCCATCATCTGTTTCTACATTTACTGTATAAGTACCACCAAAATAACGAATAAAATGAATATTAATTTCATTACGGATCAATATCTTTTTATCTTTTACGTTTTCTTGTGCAAACAATGTACCGACCACACGAAAAACCAACATCGAGTCGACTTCGTCTCTTTCTATATAAAACATTACAAGATCCTCCCCTTCTCCCGAAACGAGTAATCCACGTAATAAAGACATCAGCCATTTCCTGTCGGTACATATCGTCTGAGACTCTACGGCAGTCTGTAAAACCACCTTTGCATTTTCATCTTCCACTTGCCCGTTGATAAAACCGACAATTTCACGACAAAGTGCAATTGCTTCTACTTCTGTCTGTTCATACTGTATTTTTCCAGATTCTAAACGTGAAAGTTCCAATATGTTATTTACATAATCCAATAACTGTTCAGCATTTTCCTGTATGATTTTCCCGTACCCCAGCTTACTCTCCTGATCCAAATCATCTGACTCGGCCAGTAATTCCGCAAAACCGACAACCGCATTCAACGGAGTACGCACATCATGACTGATCTCCATCTTCAATCGTTCTTTGGCCATATTATCCTCTTCGGAATGTGCCGCTGCCTCTGCGGCGGCACATTCGGCCAATACTATCTTTTTGGAAAGATGACGCGTATAAACGTAAAATAAAAAGGCTAAAACCAAAAGAATCAGTAATATGACAGAGACCCGCAAATAATTTGTATTCTTGATTTTCTGCTTTTCGAGCAACAGTTCGTCAATGTGATAAATCTCCTTCACCTGATTCAACTGGTCGGCAGAAAAAGCATTGTTTAAAGAGTCCTGCGTTCTTACCAGATAACGACGGGTTTCAATCGCCGCATCAATATCCCCCTTATCAAACTGGGTAATCGCCTTGTAGTTTATCAGCGTTCCGAATATAAATACATAATCTTTCAATACGATAGGAGTCACCTCATCAACAAAAGCAATACTCTTGTCATACTCCTTGGTGCGTGAAAAATACTGCAAGCGAACCAGTTGTACATTCAACCAGAATACCGGATCGACATGGGGTGCAAGCAACTCCTGAGCACGTTCAATATGCAACAGAGCCTGCTCAAACTTTCTTCTGTTCAAATAATGCAATACATATTTCACTTCACAATCTATCGCCAGATCAGTCCAGTTATTTTGCGCCTCCGGTTCGTTGCTCATCACTTCCTGCAAAGTCTTATCCATCTCACACAAGTAAGGCATCTTCGACTTGTCATCTCCTCCATTCCCGTAAACCTGAGTGATCCGGGAAAGAATATCTACCTTCAAAAATGGTTTTGTTCCGGGTTTAAACTCATGATATGCCTTCATCAAAACTTTAAGAGCCTCTTCCGGACGGCTGGATACGGAATAAGCACACCCCAAACTATTGTATGCAGCGATCTTCCCATTATTGCTATTATGAGCTATGGCCTCTTCCAATACCTCCTTAGTAACATGTACAGCCTTCTCTATCATCCTTTTAGAAGCCAATGCCCGGCCGATGGCCGCTTTCCGTTCCAAGTAATAATCATAAGTCCCCACCCCGGACACCAGTTCTTTCAACTGATTCACCCAATAAGTCAGGCTGTCCGGATCATGCTTTTTATCGTAATAACCTGCCAGATAATAAGCTCCTTCATTTTCATAAAAAATATTCTTCTGTCGTTTTGCTTCTTCATAAAGGGCGGTTGCAAAATATCTGTTATAAGGAAAATACTGATGACAGTAAGCCATACTTTGAAGATAAGCCAATCGGACAGTATCCGAAGGCATGCTTTCTGCCAAAATCAAAATACTGTCGCGATAAGCAATTCCTTCATTCTTCTCAGCCCGCAGACTAACGGACAGAAAAATAAGATATATGAAACACAGGATTAATCTTTTCATGACAACAGCCGTTATATTAGTTTGGATTCACTCTTCAACGGATGCAAGAAACAAAAACGCGCACCCTCCGTATACTTATCGTCGATCCAAATCTTCCCTTTCAGCCTTTTCAAGATCAACAGACAGATAGACAATCCCAGCCCGGTTCCCTGCACAAAGTCATTCAGTTTCTCAAACCGTTCAAAGATAAGTTTCTGTTTTTCGAGTGGAATACCACATCCGGTATCGGTCACAGAAAATAAAGCCATATCAGCATCATCAATGCTTCTCTCCAACCGCAGAACAATAGATCCCTGAGTGGTGAACTTTGTGGCATTGACCAATAAATTAATCAACACCTGCCGCAGACGAGAATCATCGGTATCTATCATTAAAGAGGTAAGTGAAGTGTCAAAACGCAATTCAACCTGCAGTTTATAAGAGGCAGCTACCGTCTCTATAACTTCACGGCAAATTTTCACAGCATCCTGTCCCTTGATAGTCATACTGATATTATCTTCATCAAAATCTGAAAAATCAATAATATCATTTATCAATTTCAGCAATTGATATGAATTGATCCTGATAATTTCACAATACTCTTTTCGGGAAACCTCGTCCACTTCTATCTCTTCCGAAGCCATTAAGGTGGAAAAGCCAACGATCGCATTCAACGGTGTACGTATCTCATGGCTCATATTAGCTAAAAACGCAGATTTCAATTTATTCGACTCCTCCGCCTTATCCCTAGCCATTCGAAGGTCATGTTCCAATTGCTTACGCTCGGTAATAGATATCGTAGACCCGATCAACGCTTTCGGTTTACCGGAAGCATCATATTCGACCATTACCTGTATCTCCTCCCACTCATGGCGATCTTCTCCCGGAATCAACCGCTCCAGACAATATTCTTTTCGTACTTTCTTTATTTTCCCATTACACAAATCATCGAAAGCCTTTTCCACGCAAGCCCTGAAAGACGGGTGTATCTTGCTGAAATATTCCTTCAACGAAACCTCATGGGTATGCACCTCTGCTGTCTCTATATTATCTCCCGGATGTACTTTCGACTCATAGATAATCTTCTCTTCAGCCAGATTATATCGCCACGGTAAAAGATCTGCCGCCTCTAACGCCATAGCCAGCTTATGATTCATGGCTTTCAAATGCGTCTGGAATTTATGGATATCCGTAATATCAATAAAAAACGCATCAACCACATTCTCTTCCGAGGTAGGCATGATGATAATCGTATAGTAAAGCCCTGTCGGCTCAAAATAATACTCATAAGTGAAGGATTTTCCACTCTCTAAAACCGTAGGCACTGCCGATAGAAGCAAAGGATAACTCCCGCCAATCAAATTTGCGATCTCTTTTCCACGCTTATTTACCACAAAATCTTTAGGAGCGATTTTCTCCTCGAAAGCATGGTTCACATCTAAAACCTGCACATCGATTTGCGTACCTTCTCGAATCAGTCGCTGCCGTATATAAGGTAACGGCATATTATTAAATAAATCACGGTAACGGGACAATAACCTCAACTCTACTTCCTTCATCTTTTGCTTAGAACGATACACGTAATGCCACGCTAAAAACACGACTACCAGAAAGAATATCAGAAAGCCTAACAGTTGCATCCAATATTTTTCCAAGAAAGAGGGAGGCGCATTCAAGTAGATCGCATCACGCGGGAAATTATCTTCATTAGATATCGCACTTATCAACGAAGATAATTCAAATATTTATGAGGATCATTTACCGTCGAAACCGGGATCTTGCCCATATCTTCACCGTTATAAACTTGTTGTAGCAAGGGGATTAGAGCAGTCTCAATCGTTTTAGCGCTATTATAATATCCACCAATCGTATATCCTTCTTCCACACCCATATCATATAAAGAAAAAACAGGATGCCTAGAAATACCGTTTATACCTTGATATAAAGTACTATATAATAACGAGTGATTCAAGAAAGGTTTCTCGGTAATCCACGAGTAATACATCACGGCTGTCGCTCGATGCGGATCTTTCTCCGACAGAACCGCCAATAAACTATCCATGGAGCAAGAACCCTCCGTATAAAAATCCACTTTCCCCTCAGGGAAAGAAGTTTCCATATGTTTCTCCATCTCATCCCGGAGCCATGTGGAAACATAACGTCTGTCGGATATGAAAATCAGACGTTTCAAACCCGGGATTAATTCCTTCACCAAGTCGATCGAACCTTTAACATAATAAGGGATAACCAATCCCGTAGCGTTATACCCCTTAACCGCCTCTTGTAAAGGAATCACCCTATCAGAGGAATGCCGCTGATTAAAATAACATTCATTTTCTGCCATTTCCCCCGTCTCCGAACAGACCAGAGTGGGAATATCCCCCCATTTCTCCCGGATCTTATCCCGCATAAAAGCCCATCCATTTACGCCTAAGTAGATAATTCCATCCGGCTTCTTCTTGTTAGCTTCAAAGAAGACCTCTTGTTTCTCTTTTAATTTCTCTGGCGTATCAACCAACATCACGCTTATATGATCTATCCGGAGAGTGTACTCCTCCGGGGTAGCGAACTTCGAGATCATGTTTAATAAATTACCAGACCAACGTTCGCCATCCACATATGAATTTATCACCAATACATACGATTCCTCCTTGACCGGATATGAAGAACTCCCATAAGCCGGAGTCGGCATACCGGCTATCAAGCATAAAATCAATCCAAAATAAAGTATTATTGCCTTTAAATTTATAATATTTCGTATCATTCCCTACATTCCTCTATTGCAGTTGTAAAGACAAAGATATTCCTTAATTATCAACTAATCTTATCAAACTAGTTTTTTTATCAAGTTTTGGTGTCAAATTCACGTTTCTTACAAACTAAAGGCTTTTTTAATCGGGATTATTCGGTTATTTACCGATACTCGTATAGAAATCAGCGGTATTTACTTGTGTATAGAATGACGAACCCGTACATTTGATAAAAAACAAAAAAATGGAACTTATGGATATGAAAGATTATGACATCGATTTTAAAGAGAAGAGGACAAACGGGTATCTGATCGCTACCTTATTTATCATTGTCGGTATATTATTTTTACTGCGGAATCTAGGAATGATAGATCCATCCTTATTTGACTTGCTTGTATCTTGGCCGATGCTGCTTGTCGTGTCGGGCATCTTTACGATTTTCCACCGTAATCCGGTAGGAGGTATGCTCCTCGTAGGCGTGGGAGTCTATTTCCTTTTCCCGCAGTTAAATTGGATCACGAACGATTTTTTACGTGTATATTGGCCGTTAGGATTAATCCTGTTAGGATTGGTCATCATGCTGAAGCGGAAAGATTCTATCCGCACGAAAAAGCATAAACGTCCCTTTAACCATCCCCCTTTCGGGCACAGAAAGCCTAACGATGAGATCAACTACGAGACAGATAACGGTTTCGTATCGGTTGACACCACTTTCAACTCGGTAAGGCACATCGTACTGGACCCCGTATTCAAGGGGGCGGACATAGACGTATCTTTCGGCAACGTGATTCTTGATCTTAAAAAAACAACATTAGAGGCTGATGAAACCATCATAAACATAGATAGCTCCTTCAGCGGCGTAGTAATATACGTTCCTAAAGGATGGCTGGTTCGTCTAAAGGTTGGTTCTTTCTTGGCAGGATGCCAAGATATGAGGGAACTGACAGAAGCAACCGACATGACGCATACACTATACATATGTGGAGACTTGTCGTTCAGCGGCCTTGAACTAAGAGACTAAACTCATCATGCAAGAACATCCTATTACAACATCCATATTACATAAAGGGCTGGGAAGCCTATTACTACTTTTAGCCATAGCGATCCAATGCGCATTATTAACTCTTTATGGCGATCTTCCGTTGAGCATCACTTTGGTCGATAGCCTACTTTCCATCGCATTGTTCGCCGTAGCGGGATATTATCTTTGGTATGTACAATGTACGTTACATATCATGCAAGCACGAGTGGCTTTCGCCGTACTCGTACAAATCGCTTGCATAGCCGGATGCTCGATCTTGCTACAAATATTCGGATTGGAAGATTGGGAGGAATTCTCGATCACGATTCCTTTTCGATTCCTGTTCGGCCTAATGGCATGGATCATTCTATCCCAATGGTATGCCAGTCGGGAAAGAAAGAGTGAGGCGGAACCTATCGTGAGACAAATGGAGGAAAAGACGGCACCTCCCCCGACTACCGTTCCGGAGGAGATTCTAGATCGTATATCCGTAAAAGACGGGGCACGTATTCATATCATCCCGATAAAAGAGATATTCTATTTGCAAGCATGTGGCGACTATGTGACCTTATTCACCACTTCCGGTCAGCACGTAAAGGAGCAAACCATGAAGTATTTCGAGCGAAGCCTTCCTTCTCCGGAGTTCGTTCGTATACACCGCTCTTATATCGTTAATACGGAACAGATATTGCGAGTAGAACTATTCGGAAAAGAAACCTATCAAGTACGATTAAAGGATGGAACCTATCTTCGTGCCAGTAGCGCTGGCTATAAGCTACTCAAAGAACGTCTTTCCCTTTAGCAGTCCTATGAAAGGGATCTAATCATCGTTAAAATTAGAAGATTTTGATCCAGAACGACCACAATTTAATCCTATTGCTGGTCCTAAATTAGATAATATTAAATTACTTATTGTTGATGAAGCAAGTATGCTTCCAGCTAAATTAGTAAAATATATTATAAGTACTTGTAAAAAATTAAATATT
>OHLP01001134.1_pt1 | contig 10889 bp, 10 predicted proteins | sample 1569111 | NCBI WGS metagenome assembly OHLP01 (sample SAMEA3879504, study PRJEB24766) | human gut metagenome | biome: human-associated habitat; feature: feces | place: USA | collected 1985/1987 | reverse complement strand
AGCTGCAGGTCCTTTTTTATTTGCGGCAATGCATTGCCCTCACCCAAAGGCAGTAAAAACCACCAGGGAGCATGCTGCTTCATTGCACTAAGAGCTTCCTCTGCCAAATCCCCCGTTTCTTCCCCCACAGGCAGGTAGCAGAACTGCACCTGACAGCTGCCGCCGCAGGCCATGCCTGCTGCCGGAGAAAGGTCAAACGTTTTTACAAAGCTGCCACCACCATTCTGCAGACGCTGCTGTGCCAGCTGCTGCGCCGCATATTCCATACCGCCGCCGCCAATGGTTCCATAAAGCAAACCTTTTGCTCCGACCAGCATATAAGCGCCGCTGGTACGCGGGGTAGAGCCTTCACTCTCAATCAATGCAACAAGATAGCAAGGCTGCGACTCCAAAGCCTGCGCCTGTATTTTTTTCATTAAATCCTTCATTTTTGTTTCTCCTGTGCATAACGGCAGACTAATTCCAGGACGCTGCCGGCAATACAGCGTGCCTTATCCGAAATCGTAAAGCAGTTGGCCAGTTCTTCTTTACGTGGGTCGATATCGGCAATTTTAAAGCCTTCGGTAACAGCAAAGCCATCGCGAATCATGCCGCGAATCAGACCGGACAGTGTTGCCTTTACCGCCACCTGATTACTGCCGTCGGTAATAGTTGCAATAGTTTCGCCCTTTTCCACAATGCTGCCAATGTCATGAACAACGTGCAGAATACCTGCGCAGGATGCGTGCAGCACACGCTCCTTGCTATAGCCTGCGATATTACCGGGCACGCCGCTGTTAGGTGCAGCACTGCCGCTGCGGATAATGCGTCCCAGGTTATGACCGCGCTTCGTTTCTACAATCACGTCAGCATCTGCGCCCACGCTGAAGCCGGGGCCTAAAGCAATCACGAGCGGTGCCATTGCACTGCTTGTACCAAGATTGCGCTTGGCAATAATCGCATCAATCACAATATCAGGCGCAAAAGCACGCACACTGTCCGCTGCTTCGTCAACCAGCACCGGCACTTCATCATGCTCCCAGACAGCATCTACCTCCGCCAGTGAGTTTATCAGACGTGCGGTCAGGCCTTCTACCTGAGCGCTGCCTTGGTACACTGCTTCGCACAGCGCTACCTGTCGACGAATTGCCGCAGGCTTGGCGCATTCCAGCACTAAAACCTTAAAGCCTGCACCCCACAAGCGATGGATAACACCTGTTGCCAGGTCACCGCCACCGCGTACAATAATCTTCAGCATTTGTTATTCTCCCCTTTCACGAAACCATATTCTATGCTCGTCCATGCCTGCACTCACTAACAGCCGACGTATTTCCTCCTGTTTCGCTGCTTTTAGCAGGTCACATTTATTCAATACAATATAATAAGCGCGTACGCCGACACTTTTGCGTGTCCCCTGCTCCGAAAGCAGCAGCGCAGCAAGCATTTGCGCATCAATGATTTTTTCTGCGCTGCAGCCTAAAAGCTCTGCCGCCAGCTGTGGACGCTGGCAAGCCTGCTGCAGCGAATTACCCAAAGCATCCATCCCCGCAACAGCCAGCACTATGTCACTGTCAGGCAAAAGTACAGGCTCATGCTCCGCAGGCACCTTGCAGGGATGATGTCTGGAGCCGTCAGCCTCACATAAAATTACGTCCGCCTGCAGCTTCAGCGCTTCATACACGCTTTGCGGCGGTGCCGTCAGCTTACCCGTAGCAAGCTCCAGCGTACCGATAACGGCATAGCGCCGCTGCTGCCACAAATTATGTACTGCTGCTGCGTCCACAGCAAAGCTACCATCTGCAGGCTGCAGGATATGCGTACTCGTCAACACCAGCACCTTGCGCCCGCAGGCTGCCCAAGCCGCTGCCAGTTCATACATAACCGTCGTTTTACCGCCGCCGCCAACAAGGCAGATGTTATGTTTCTTTCCGTCAGTAAAAAAATCAAAGGGACAGTGCGCCATCAGCTTCACCTCGCCTAAAATTACTTATATTATAACACACTCACTGAAAAAGGCTGTCGCTTACCTGCGACAGCCTTCAATAACATTAGTCTTTATTTGCCTTGAGCAACAGCAGCGATAACTTCTTCAGTCAGATCCTTGCCACCAAATACAACAGCACTGGCATCAACTACATTAGCAATGCCATGAGCTTTTGCTACCTGGCCGATAGTTTTGCGGATTTTTTCGCGGATAGGATTCAGCAGGGATGCTTCCTTCTTATCTACCTGAGCGGATAATTTTTCGCCCAGCTCGCGTCTGCCCTTGTCGTCAAGTTTCGGAGCCTTTTCGTTGAATTCATTTTCAGCCTTTTGGCGCTCCAGATTGATAACGCTCATAGTAGTCTGAATATCAGGATAGCTGCGGAAAACACGTTCAACATTTACATAACCCAAATCTTCCGCAAAAGCACTGGTTGCGCAAGCTAAAGCCATAACCAAAGCCATAATCAAAGTCAATAAGCTCTTTTTCATTAAAACAGTAACCTCTCTTCTTAAGATTTTGATACTAATATTATCTTACACTATTTCCTATAGAAAAGCAAGCTGTTTATAATTGGCCGCTCTGCCACGTCCGTTTGCGCAACGGCGGTGCAGGATAAGCCTTGCGGCTTGTTTTGAGCCCCTGCCGCACAAGGCATTCCGCCAGCGCCACAGGTGCCACCGCCGGGTCAACAACAGGAACGCCCAGACGCTCACTGAGCGGGTGCGCCAAACCTAAAAAGGATAAGCAACCCAAAAGCAGTACCTGCACTCTGCCTGCCGCCAGCAAATTTTTGCCGGCTTCCGTAAGCAGGTCCAGAACACGCTCACGCTCTGCCCACAAATCGACACCGCGGGCCTCAATACCACCAATTGCAGCAATACGCGCAGGATCAACACCGCATTGAGCAACAAAAAGCTGCTTTTCCGCATAGCGTGTCGTATCTGCCAGCAAAAGCCCGGCCTGCCTGCCTACCAGCGGAGCCAGAAGACAGCTAGCCTGACCGCCGCCTACTACAGGTATGCTTACCACCTCACGGCAGGCATCCACCGCAGGATCACTGAAGCAGTACAGCACGACTGCATCATAGCCTTCGCTTTCCGCACGCACAGCCATTTTGATAATCTCGGGCGCAGCAAGCGCAGAATCAAGAGCAGAATCAATTTCGATATGATTTTCAACAAGGCACTCCATGTGCAGCTCCACATCAGGACCTACATGCACACTGAGCAGATGACAGCGTGCTGCCATCTGCTCAGGAGTAACCCCAAAGTCAGGATTAATTATAAATATTTTCATCTGTATTTCCTTATACCAAAACAGAAGCAAGGAACTTCTTCGCGCGTTCCGTTTTCGGATGGTTGAATACTTCATCCGGCGTACCACTTTCAATCAGATAACCGCCGTCCATGAAATAAACTGTATCCGATACGTCCTTGGCAAAACCCATTTCGTGAGTAACAAGAACCATGGTAATACCAGTATTGGCCAGCTGCTTGATAACGTCCAGTACCTCCTTGACCATTTCCGGATCAAGTGCGGATGTAGGCTCGTCTAAAAGCAGTACCTTCGGCTCCATCGCCAAAGCACGCGCAATCGCTACACGCTGCTTCTGGCCGCCGCTCAAACGGCTGGGATATTCATTGGCTTTGTCGGAAAGATTAACCTTTGCCAACAGCTTCATAGCCTTTTCCTTGGCCTCCTGCTTGGACAGACCGTTGACTACACGGGGAGCGTAGGTCATATTCTCCAGAACAGTCATATTGGCAAAAAGATTAAAATGCTGAAACACCATGCAGGCATTCTTGCGGATATCTTCAATTTTAATTTTGGAATTTACGATGTCCTTACCTTCAAATAAAATCGCTCCGCCTGTAGGCTGCTCCAACAGATTGATACAACGCAGAAGCGTAGATTTTCCTGAACCGGAAGAACCGATAATGGTCACAACCTCACCTTTTTTTATTGTCAGGGAAACATCCTTAAGGACCTCTAAATTGCCAAAGCTTTTAGACAGGTGTTGAATCTCAATCACTGACGCGCACCTTCTTTTCTAACAAACCACCCAAAAAGTTCAGGGCCATAACCAAAACATAATAAACAGCAGCAGCTACGATAAAGGCTTCAAACGCACGGAAGGTTTTGGCCTGAATCAGATCCGCCCAACGCAGTGTATCGGCAACGCCGATAACGGAAACAAGGCTGGAATCCTTCAGCAGCATAATGCTTTCGTTTACCAGTGAAGGCAATGCATTCTTAATAGCCTGCGGCAGAATAATATCCAGCAGGAAGCGATGCTTAGGCACACCCAAGGACATTGCGCCCTCCCACTGACCTTTGTCGACAGCAAGAATACCGCCGCGCAGTGCTTCGGAAATATATGCGGCACTGTTCAGGCCAAAGGAAAGCACGCCTGCCTCCAAAGCAGAAATAGTATAGCTCGTCAGCTGCGGTGTCGCAAAGTAAATAAGCATCAGCTGTACTAAAAGCGGTGTACCGCGGAATACAGAGATATAAACCTTCGCCAGGAAGGAAAGTACTCTGTTCTTGGACAATGTTATCAGCGCCAGGATAAAGCCGCCGAAAAAGCCCATAATTGTGGAAAAGAAAGTAAATTTAAGCGTAATCCAGACAGCGGTTGCCAAAAGCGGTATATAAGGTTCCAGAACGGAAAAATCTAACATCTGCTAATTCACCTCTTACAGCTTAGCAATATCCAGGTTTGCAATTGCAGCTTCGTATTCTTTAGTGCCTTCTTCACCCAGATGAGCTACGAGAATTTTGTGCAGCTCGCCATTGGTGCGCATTTCCTTCAGGATTTCATTGATTTTTTCAACATCCTTGGAATCCTTAGGCAGTGCAATAGCAAAGGTATCGTCTTTTACTACAGTTCCCTGCAGAACGTGCAGCTCCAGATCAGGATTTTGTTTTACGAAAACAGCAGCTTGGGAAGAATCAAACAGACCTGCAGCCAGACGACCGTTTTTAATATCCTGAACAACCAGCGGAGTAGTATCCATTTCAACAACTTCGATACCGCCGACAGCCTTCAGCTCTTTAGCATAGGTAGTACCCATAGAAGCACCGGCTTTTTTGCCCTTCAGTTTATCCATAGCGTCATAGCCTGCACCCTTTTTGCAGAGAATAGCCTTCATCGGGAAATAATAAGGCTTGGAGAAGGATACAACCTTTTCACGCTCGGAAGTCGGAGAAATTGCGGAGATAATAACATCAGCACGGCCACTTTGCAGAGTAGGTACCAAAGAAGCGAATTTCATATCGGTGAATTCGATTTTCTTGTTCATCTTCTTGGCGATGTAGTGAGCGATATCAATATCAACACCTTGGTAATCCTTGGTGCCTTCCTTTACGGATTCAAACGGCGGGAAGGTGGAGTTGATAGCAACAACCCATTTGTCACCCTTGCCTGCATCAGCTGCAGCATCTTTTTTCTCGCCACCGCAGCCTACCAGCATCATAGCCAGCATTGCAGTTGCCAGGAAAGCAAAAATACTTTTCATTGTAAACTTTTTCATTAGAAAAACCCCTCTCAATTTTTAATATCTGTTTACTCCGTACATTTAATGAGTAAACTTGCTCATATAATGAATTATTATACCATAGAATCAACGACACTGCCAACAGATTTTTTTCAATCAGTAATGAACCTCAATATCATAACCCTTCTGCTTTAAAACATGTTTAGCGCAGGCTTCGTCAGTAGTAATCCAAGCTCCATTTTCTTTTGCATAATGAATAAATGAACGCAATGCACGAACATATCCCGGACGACCGATAAACTGCGGATGCATAACAAAGTTAATGATGCGGCCCTCGTCTGCCAAGCCGTCAAACTCATCCTGCCAGATCTGCACCATTTCGCGTCCGCTGCGCAGGTAATAATGCTCCGGATGCTGCAGAGTATACATATCATAGGAGGTATCATCAACAATGCCGTCCTTCGGCAGCTCCACAATAGGTATTTCCTTGCCGTCTATTTGCAGCAGGAAAGGACCGTCATTGTTACGCCAGTTGGAGGAATAGATGCAACCGCGGTCCAGCCACAGCTGCTTATGAAAATCATGCAAGATACCATCAGGCATACGCACACCTATGGGACGTTTGCCGGTAAGGCTGCGGAAGATAGCATCAACCTTATCCATCAGCGCATTTTCTTCTTCATAGGTATCCTTTACTTCATGCAGATAACCGTGATAGCCGATTTCATGTCCCTGCGCTGCAATGTATTGAATGATTTCCGGATGAATCTCCGCAGTATAGGCAGTAGTGAAAAAGGTTGCCTTAAGACCTTCCTCCTCCAGCATCTTCAGGATGCGCGGCAAGCCCTGTTTCGTAGCATAAAGACCGCGGGACATGTGCACCAGATGACGTTCATTTATATCGTTGCGTGTAAGCCACAGAGTTTCCGCATCAATATCAAAGGAAAGCAGTAACGCAATGCGCTTATTATCAGGCCAGTTCCAGTTCATCATGCTTCGCCTCCTTCCACACGTTTAGCATAAAACTCCTTTACGTAACGCGCTACATCTTCGCAGCTTGCAAGCCATGCGCCGTTCGCCTTCATATAGGCAATAAAGCGTTCCAGCATGCGCACGCGGCTGCTGCGGCCGATAAGCTGCGGATGCAGCTTGAGCACAAAAATTTTGTCGCCCTCATTGGCAAGCTCGTCAAAATTATCCTTCCAGATATCGTAAACATAGTCCACCGGATAACTGCAGGTAATAGTAGCTTCATCAGCATAGGAAAAATAGAACCAGGAGAAATCATCCAGCGTAGGCTCAGTAGGAAGCTCCACAAGCGGGTAGTCCTCATGCACATACGCCCAGTCGCAATCCTTAAGTGTAGAACCGTATAAATATCCACGTTCAGCCATCAGCTGCATTGCACAGTTGGGCAACAAATCCAGCGGACCGCGATAGCCGACAACCTTGCGGCCGCTTATTTTTTCCAGCAGCGCCTCACTCTTGGCCATATTTTCTCTTTCCTCATCAGCAGGCATATCTACAGAGGCTTCGTGCAGATAGCCGTGATATGCAAGTTCATGTCCTGCATCCGCTATTTGCTGAACTTTATCTGCATAAAGCTCCGCAATGCGGCCGGGAACAAAAAAGGTAGTTTTGAGCTGTTGGCGTTCAAGCATATCAAGACAACGCTTCAAGCCCTCATCAGGACCATATTGACCTCTGCTTGTATCGGAAAAGCCGATTGTTCGCTTGCCGATTACAGATTTACGCAGCAGCTCCGCATCAAAATCAAAGGTAACCATCACGGCGATACGCTTGCCGTCAGGCCAAACCATACCGTCACCATTTTTTAAAGTAAACATTCTTGCCTCCTTGGTAATTATTCAAACTTATTCAGTGAAATGAATCTGCATTCTTGATAACTATTTAATTATGTCACTATAAGCAGATAAATGTCAACTCACAGAAATTAAAAACGCAGGCCTTTCGACCTGCGTTCATTTCGTTTTGCTGATGTAAGGTATTGGTGGGCCCAGTAGGGTTCGAACCTACGACCAGCCGGTTATGAGCCGGCGGCTCTACCACTGAGCTATAGGCCCATGCAAGCTACCAAACAGTATTATTTTATAATAGATACAGTTGTTTGTCAACTATTATTCCAAGAAGTCCTTCAGCTTTTTGCTGCGGCTGGGATGACGCAGCTTGCGCAATGCCTTAGCCTCAATCTGACGGATACGCTCACGGGTAACGCCAAAGTGCTGGCCAACCTCTTCCAAAGTACGGCTGCGGCCGTCCTCTAGACCAAAGCGCAGCTCCAATACCCGTTTTTCACGGATAGTAAGCGTTTCCAGAACCTCCTCCAGCTGCTCACGCAGCAGAGTAAAGGAAGCAGCGTCGGCAGGTGCCGGTGCATCGTGGTCCTCGATGAAATCACCCAGATGAGAATCCTCTTCTTCGCCGATAGGAGTTTCCAGAGAAACAGGCTCCTGCGCAATTTTCATAATCTCGCGTACTCTGTCAACAGAGGTATCCATTTCCTTGGCAATTTCCTCCGGCAAAGGCTCACGACCAAGCTCCTGCAGCAGCTGACGGGAAACACGGATGAGCTTATTAATGGTTTCTACCATATGTACAGGAATACGGATAGTACGCGCCTGGTCGGCAATCGCACGAGTAATCGCCTGACGAATCCACCACGTAGCATAGGTACTGAATTTAAAGCCCTTATTATAATCGAATTTATCTACAGCCTTAATCAGGCCCAGGTTGCCCTCCTGAATCAAATCCAGGAACAGCATACCGCGACCGACATAGCGCTTGGCAATACTTACTACCAGACGCAGGTTGGCTTCGGACAAGCATTGCTTAGCTTCGTCACCCTGATGTGCAACTGCTTTCAACAGCTTTTCGAAATCCTCATCCAGATTGCAGTAGGCTTCAACAACAGCGGAATCCTTTTCTCTGCCGTCACTCATACGCTCTCTGAGCTCGTTGAGAATAGCCTTAATCTGATAAAGCTTGTGATCATCTAAATCGCTTGTTTCACGCGTTACTACGAACTGCTCACAGCCCGGAATCAGACATCTTTGTTCTGCCATCAGGCGCTGCAGATGCAGACGCTCATCTTTGGTAAATTCAAAAATCAAGTCCTCGTAATCGTCAACAGTATAAGGCTGACCTACGCTCTGACGCTTTTTAATCATCTGCGCTACACGGAAAACAGAACGCATATTGGTAATCTGCCATTCCTCTTTCAAGCTCTCGCGCAGCTTTTCAATCAATGCGCTGCCGCTGTCCTCAGCAGTAAAAGCAGGCTCCTCCAGCTCAATCATTCTGCCGCGCTGAATACGCTCTGCCTGACGGCCCTTGTCCATACGCTTAGCGAGCTTAACCTCATCCTCGCCGATAAGCAGCGGCACTCTGCCAATTTCCTTAAGGTACATACGTACAGGATCGTCAATGCTGATGCCTTCGGGAACGCTCATGTTTTCCAGCTCGCTGCTGCTGGGCTCATCATTATCTTCGTCGTTTCCTACCAAAGGCAGTATATCTTCGTCGGAGGCGTTGTCATCATCAACAAGCTCCAGACCTTTACGTGTAATAACCTCGTAGATATGCTCAACATCTTCGGGCGTAATATCTTCCAAAGTATTGGTGAGGTTCATTACATCGCCATAGGTGAGAACACCCTTATTAGCTTTACCCTTGCGGATAAGCTCATCAATTTGCTCCTGCGTTATTTTAGTAGCTGCAGCCATGGTGTCCCCTCCTTCCTTATTTATTTTGGTTTCCATAGAGTTTTTTGATTTCATTCTTTATCCTTTGACTTTCCATTAATTCACTGAGAAAGCGCTCATCTGCCGATCTTTCGTATTCATCCGCCAGCAGACGATGCTTTTCATATTCTTTTTCCAGACAAAGCCGCCGCATCTGCCTGAGGCAGTCCTGCATAAGCTTATCCATATCTCCCTCCGGAAGCTGATGTGCCAAAATACGTGCCAGCGCTGTCTGCGCCGCGTCGTCCAGGACATTATTCAGCTTATCCGTTGTATAAGCGGTGCCAAGCTCGCACAACCTGTCAAACAGCTGTGCCAGCACAGCATCTTCAAAGCCTGTTTCCTTTACCTCCGCACAGCATTCGTCACACAGCTGCGGCTGCTCCAAAAACAATCTCAGAAGCAGTTCTTCCGCCTGCTGACCGATACCGGCGCTTTTTTCCTCCGGAATCACCGTCGGCTGCCCAGTCTGCTGTCTGCCGCCTCTGCGTGCTGCCTTGCGGTATTCTTCCGCAATCAGGCCTTCATCAATAGTCAGCCGCTGTGCCAGCCTTCGGATATGCTCCGACGCTTCAATTTCATTTTGACATTCTAATAGGAATGGTAGTATATTCGACACAGCCTCTACTTTTCCTGCTAAATTAGCAATATTATTTTGCAGGATAGTTTCATCTATTTGAAAATCAATACCATTCTGCGCCGCCACCAGCACCTGTGCAAAAGCATCATGACCATGCTGACGTACATATTCGTCGGGATCCTTGCCGTCAGGTACACCTGCTATGCGCACCTTCAAGCCTGCTTCCCGGGCAATGCTCACAGCACGCACCGAAGCCTTGCGGCCTGCGCTGTCGCTGTCATAGCAGAAGATTACTTCATCCGCCAGACGCTGCAGCAGCTTAGCCTGCTCCTGGGAAAAGGCTGTTCCCATAGATGCTACGACATTATCAAAGCCTGCCGCATGCAGGCTGATAGCATCCATATAACCTTCGACAACTACAGCCCGACCGCTTTTGCGGATAGCCTTCAAAGCTATATCCAGACCAAAAAGCAGCCTTCGCTTATTAAACCACTGCGTTTCCGCTGTATTCAGATACTTAGGCGTGCTGTTGTCCAGCACTCTGCCGCCAAAGCCGACTATACGTCCGCGCGGATCGCGGATAGGAATAATCACACGGTTGCGGAACTTGTCATAATAGCCGTCGCGCCCACGGGCCGCCAGTCCGGCAGCCTCCAGCACCTGCGGCTGACAGCCGCGCTTAGCAAGAGAGCTGACAAGCGCGGTAAAATTATTCAGCGCATAGCCTATGCCAAAGCCGGCAATAATTTCTTTGCCGATTCCGCGCCCTGCAAGATAAGCTAGGGCAGGTTCACCGTAAGCAGTTTTTGTAAGACAAGCCTGAAAAAATTTTGACGCCAGTTCATTAGCACTATAAATGCTGTCTCTTTGTTTCTCGCGCGCAATTTCAGCGGCCGTCTTCTGCTTTTCCGGTATCGGAATACCGTATCTGCCGGCCAACAGCTTTAATGCATCCATAAAGCTGCAGTTTTCGATTTTCATAATAAACTTAAAAATATCTCCGCCCTCATGGCAGCCAAAGCAATAGTAAAACTGCTTGTCCGGGTCTACGGAAAACGAGGGCGTCTTTTCGCTGTGGAACGGGC
>OHLP01001129.1_pt1 | contig 10928 bp, 10 predicted proteins | sample 1569111 | NCBI WGS metagenome assembly OHLP01 (sample SAMEA3879504, study PRJEB24766) | human gut metagenome | biome: human-associated habitat; feature: feces | place: USA | collected 1985/1987 | reverse complement strand
TTGCCCAGTGGATGTGATGCCCTGCGTCATATCCTACTGGGTATTATCTGGCGCATAGCAGGCGGCAGATTTGCAGCTTCGCTGCACCGCGTTGCCTCTACCCCGCGCACGGCGTTCTCTGCATGACCCCAGAAAGGAGAGATGGTCGCTGAAACTGACCCGACACAATGGCCGCGCCGGAAAGCACGGCACTTATAACCCAAAGCACAATGACCGCAGTTTTGAAATTGCCAACAGCGAGCATATCGACCCGGAACGTGTCCAGCAAAACATCTATTGGGATTGCTACAACGGCATCCGCTCTGCTCTGCAGCCCAAGAGTGAGGAAAGTCTGGCTGACACTTTTGAAGAAGTTGAAAAGCTCTACTACAAACTGCATTACACCAACTTCACCGAAAAGCAGAATGAGCGCAACGCCAAAATCCGGCACACGGAACGAAACCGTTCTCCCGAAGATTTGCTTACCAGCAAGAAAACCTGCCCCGAAGAAAGCATCTATCAGCTTGGAACGCTGGAGAGCCACGCTTCGCCCAAAGAGCTTTTTCAAATCGCCACAGAATTTATGGATGAGTTCCATGAGCGTTTCGGCAAACACGTTCACATTCTGGATTGGGCCTTGCATCTGGATGAAGGTACGCCGCACATCCACGAACGCCATGTGTTTGACTGTGAAAATAAGTATGGAGAGATTGCTCCGCAGCAGGAAAAGGCATTGGAAGCACTGGGCTTCGAGCTGCCCGACCCGGACAAACTCCTCAGCCGCCGCAATAACCGCAAGATCACCTTTGATGCCGCCTGCCGGAAAATGCTGTTTGAGATTGCAGAACGGCACGGGCTGGAACTGGAGGAAGAAGCGGAGTACGGCAACCGCAAGTATCTGGAAAAGCAGGACTTCATCCTTGCCAAGCAGAAGGAGCAGCTTGCCGCTCAGCAGAACAGGCTGGACGAACTGACCCTCAAGGTCGGCGACATGGAGACCCTGCTGGAAGATGTTTCGGCTGCGGCCTACGACAAGGCGGTGGAGGTCGTGACGGATGTAGTACGCACCGAAACCCGGAAGGAAGATATGCGGATGATCGAGGACACGAAGAAGTGGGTGCTGTCCCCGGAACGCAAGGCTCCCAAAGCCACGAGGGAATATGCCGCCCACCGTCTGGACACCGTGCTGGACAAGTTCCTCAAGACCATGCAGACCACCGCCACTCGTTTGAAGGAAAAGCTCCTGAAGCCGGATGTCCGGCAGAAGGGCAAGGAGCAGGTCAAGGAGAAAGCACGGGATTCCGTTCTGCAACTGCTGAACCGCTTACAGGCAGAACAGGGGCAAAACAAACCAGCGGCACAACCCCGCACACAGGAGGGGCACTCGGAAATCTGAACCTCATCGGGAGCGTTTGGGGCAGAAAGCTGGCACTTTCTGCCCCGGCACCCGGTTACAAGGAATTGGAGGTGCAAGTGAAAGAAGTTTGCGTTTGCGAAGCAATGAAGTCCCCAGTGGGGACTTTAAGCAACGGAACGGTCTTGCGTCAGCAAGATGGAGGGACTAAGTCCCGACAAGTTCCGATTTGGCAAAAGAGTAATCTGACCTTGGAGGAAGCGGCGGCTTACTCTGGGATCGGTATCAATAAACTGCGGTCAATGACCGATAGCGATGAATGCAAGTTCGTCCTTTGGAACGGAACCAAACGGCTGATCAAACGCCGTAAGCTGGACGAATATCTGGACAAGGCATTCTCGATCTGATGCGGTTCAAAAATTGACCGTTTGATGTTGCAGGGAGTCTTGCGTCATGGTATACTCATGGCGTAAGGCTCCTTTTCAACATTCTGTGAATGAAAAGGAGAGTTTATATGCAAAGACGTAAAGATCATAAAGGCCGTGTTTTGAAAGATGGCGAGGTCTACCGCAAGAGCGACGGGCTGTATATGTACCGTTGGACTGCGAAAAACGGAAAACGCCATACCATCTATGATGCAACCTTGGAGGGGCTGCGCGAAAAGGAAGAGAAGATCCAGCACGACTTGGCAGAAGGTATCCGTATCCCGGAGTGCAGTCTGACCCTGAATGACCTGTTTGAACTGTGGCGTAAGAACAAGGTGGGCTTGAAGGAGCATACCTTCGCCAATTACGTTTATATGTATAATCGGTTTGTCCGGGATGAGATCGGCATGATGAAGCTCAAGGACATTCGCAAGTCGGATATCCGCAGCTACTACAATGGCATCGTCCGCAATGGCAAGATGGCGTTGAACACGCTGGAAACCATCCAGAATGTTCTTCATCAGGTCTTTGCGGTGGCGGTGGACGATGAGTACATCCGTGTGAATCCCACGGATGGTGTCCTGACGGCCATTAAAGCCGCCCACCAGTACGAAACGCCCAAACGACACGCTCTGACCCTGCCCCAGCAGCAGGCGTTTCTGAATTTCATCAAGAAAACGCCGAAGTTCCAGCACTGGCTCCCGATGTTCACCTTCATGCTGGGTACCGGATGCCGCATCTCGGAAACGGTTGGCCTGTGCTGGGGTGACATCGACTTCGAGAGTGGGTTTATCACCATCCAGCACAATCTGGTGTACCATGACCACGAGGTCGGTGGCTGCTATTTCACCATGTCCACCCCCAAGACTGCCGCCGGTAAGCGGGCAATTCCGATCTTGCCCGAAGTGCGGAAGGCACTGGAGCAGGAACGCACCAACCAGCAGGAGCTGGAATTGGTATGCGAATACGAAATCGACGGAATCTCAGACTTCGTATTCCTGAACTGCTTCGGCCAGCCGCAGAACCCGCAGACGGTCAACCGCGCCATCAAGCGCATCAGCGTGGCATACAACGAAGCCGAACTGGAAAAGGCCGAAAAGGAAAAACGGGAGCCGCAGCTGCTGCCGCCTTTCTCCTGCCATAATCTCCGGCACACGTTCTGCACCCGGCTGTGCGAAAATGAGACCAACCTGAAGATCATTCAGGACATCATGGGACACAAGGACATCAGCACCACGATGGAGATTTATGCGGAAGCCACTAAGGAAGCCAAAGCCCGTTCCTTTGCAAATCTGAACGGTAAACTGGGCATTTCGGTCTGAAATCTACTACACCAACTACTACACCACTTTTACACCAAATTGCCGGTAAGTTGTGGAGAGTTGCGTAGGGTGACGTACGGGAGCAGGAAAAAGGAAACCGCATGGATAGGCTTGTAAAGGGAAATAAAGCCATTTGTGAGCCTTCCTTGACCTGTCCCCACGATGAAGCCCATCGACCAGTGAACTACAAGAAAATTAACATAGAAACGAAAGATTTGACTTCTGATTTTCTTGCAAAAACTGTGTTATCCCTGTTTTGACATCAATTTGACAGCAAAATCCTGAAGAATCACGTCCCGTTATGAAGCGTGACGGATTTCAGATAAAAACGCACAAGGCTTGAACAAAGCTGTAAGAGCACTTCTTGGAATCATCTGAGAAGTGCTCTTTTTGTTTGCTCCTGCGGCCAACTTCTGTCAGACAGTCACAAAAAACGGAGGATAAGATTATGAAAAACGACTATAAGACTATCAAACCCATGAAAGAAATTCCTGACCAGCTTCGCAAGTTGCGCCGCCAGTTCCTGCGCTACCAGCAGGCAGAAATCGTGTACAGCTTATCCCACAAGAAGCTGCTGGAGCTTGCCAGCGATGCCGGGGCAATCTACCGCTTCGACAGCACGGTACTTATCAACCGGGAGATTTTTGATGCCTATTTGGAACGCTTCCATGAACCTGCAAGAAAAATTACCGCGGAGGAGGTCGAGGACGAGTGAGCGGCAGTGTGTGGATGTTTTCTGACCAGATCGACGATGAAGATATGGACTTCATGCGGCATGAGTTCGTGACCTACAGCATGGCAAGCGATTACTACGGACTGGGATTGAAACCTGTCACCCGGATGGCACATGAATGTGGGGCTATCTATAAGATTGGCCGGAAGATTCTAATTCGGAGAAGCATTTTTGAAGAGTACCTGCGCCAGCAGAGAAAGATTTGAGGTGTGCAGTGGAAAAGCCGAACACTAGATTGCATGATGAAAATAATGGGCTGGACTATGTGCTGGTCGGAGATTACTACTTTCCTGCCTTGATTTTGGCAGAGGATTCTCGCCCTGTTGGTCGTTGGGGTAGAATGTACAAACGGTATCTTAAAGAACATCATCCAACACGGTATCAGGCTCTCCTGCTGTCTGGCAGGTTAAACACCTATCTGGCGGACACTGATGCACAAGCAGAGGAACAGCTGGAGTTGCTTACCCAGCAGATGGCTGAACGTGAGGGGGTGAACGAAGAATTGAAAGCTACAAATCAAATGGAATGGGCGCAGAGGATGAACAGCATCCAGAATCGAGCGGAAGAAGTTGTTCAAGCAGGGCTAATCTATAGATGATTTTAGAAGGGGCTGTTGTGTTTTGCAACATCCCCTTTTTTCATATGCCCTTTTCTGCTTGAAAAGTCTAAATAGTCTGCGTCAAAATTTGAATTCTTAAAAGAATGCTGGTGAATTTTATAGGATTTCAATAACAAATATTGTCAAAATAGCTAATTTGACATTTGATATTGTAGGATGCTGTTGTAAATGTTATAATAAACATATTGATTCCGCTTCTTAGAAAGGATGATTTGGCAATGTTATCAACAGAAAGTTTTCTGGAACTACTTCGCTTGTTACCAGACGATAAACGCAATAAGTTACTATCAAACTCAAAATTGAAGCAATACTCTATTGACGGATACAGAAATTTAAAATATGCTCCATTAAAAGTTCTTTCAGCGCACGCAGTAAAAAGTCATTTATTCTGTGAAACATTTTTGTCTTTAGTTGTTGATGAGTACAATTGTTTGACGCCCAAAGATGCGCAAACATTTTCTATAGAAGAATATCCTGGAATTCTCGCATATTATCTCAAATGTGGGCTGGATGTAGCTCCTATTGAAAAGCGATACAATGAACTAATTCGTGAAACAGAAAATGAAACAGTGCTTAACCCCATTGAAGAACAGGTAAAACATAATATGATTATGAAAAAATACTTGGGCTATGTTTTAAAACAGAATTTGTACTATTACAATTTTTATCCGGTATTTACAGTAGATAATGAAATTACTAAAATAGAATCGCCTGCAACAGAATTTCCGCAGAAAGGAAACATCAATCTGTCTTCTCAGTTGTATGCACAGCATAAGTGTTCAGATGTGTTTCGTGCAAATCAGGTTGCATTGATTGAATTTTCAGAAGAAGATTTAAGTGAAAACCGAAGAGGAGATCAGCTTAACCAAACAGAAAGGAAATTGGACGTTGACGATTTGTATAATCGCAATAGAATTCATCGTCTAAAAGATATTGATTTGTTTCCTGTTGTCCATCTGGCAACAAAATTGGATTTCTCAGGATCTGCAAATTTAATCTTGGAAGATAATATTCAAAATTCAGAAGATGTTTTTGTTGAAGAAGAAGGCTTACTGTATGGACCGTATAAAGTGGATGCAAATCATCAAATCAAAGTATTGAAATCCTCAAATGGGACGATTCAATGCTGGCGTCCCAAAATGTCTAAGACACTTGATGAGTGCTGCCTCCGATTCGATATTGATATTGGAAAGTATGTTCTACGTTCAAATTTGGAAATGTTTTACAGAGACGTTTTGAGCGAAGAAGAATTGTTGCAGAGTTTCGTTCGTACTTTAAAAGACAAAAGAGATTTAAACTCACCAGAAGCAGTTGTTGCTAACTATATGTCCAGTGTTTTTGTTGGACTCGATTCTAATATCGCCGAAGAACGTAAGAAAAAAATTTCAAACTTCATTGAGAATTCAAGAAATGAATCTCATTATTCAAAGGAAATTGCCTCTGCGGTAGCTGGATTATTTGCTGAGTATGGAGATGATGATGATCTTCGTTCTGTATTAGAAAACGCTTTGGATGATCCTGAATTTTCCAGCAAAATTCAATCTTTGGATATTGTTCGAGATAAAGTTAAACGTGAACAAGATAAATTGTCCAAATTGGAAAAAGAAATTGAAGAAGCACAAAAAGGACTGGAAGATACAGAAAAGCAGAGAAAATCCGAGAGTGAAAACAAGGAACAACGAGACAAAATTAAGGCGTTAGAATTACAATTAGATAAGCATAAAACGGTCGAAAATCTAGACTTTGAAATCCAGTTCCGAGAGAGAACAAAAGAAGAACTTAACAAAAAAATTGAAGCGGCTGAAAGAAAATATAAAGACGTAGAGAGAAAATTAGAAAATGCAATTACAGAGAAAGTTCAAAGTGTACAAAGCCTAAATGGTATAACTGACATAGCATTTGATGGTGTCTTAACGGAGAAAATGTTACAGGCAGCATCTACATGGCGACACGAAAACGCGAGTGATGACTATAAAAAAATCACAGAAATTACAACGAGCGACTTGTGGAGCAAGGACAAGCTGAATGTAGTTGATTATGTGGTAAGTAACGTGAAATTTTATAGACCATCATATACTCGAAATGAAATAATTAACATCAGCGTTTGTGTGGCTCAAAACTTTCTAACAGTTTTTTCAGGAGAACCTGGAACCGGAAAAACATCGATTTGTAATATTTTTGCACACATTTTGGGCTTGACATTGCCCGAAGTGACTATGGATCAATCTGTGAAAAAAGAGTATTATACTGGTCGTTACGTGCCTGTTTCTGTTGAACGTGGATGGACATCTAAACGTGATTTTATTGGGTATTATAATCCGTTGTCAAAAGAGTTTGAATCCGCCAACAAGCAACTGTGTGACGGTTTGCGAATTTTAAATCAAGAAGGGGATTCATCTAAATATCCATTTATTATACTGCTTGATGAAGCAAACCTTAGTCCGGTGGAGTATTATTGGGCAGATTTTATGAATGCTTGCGATTCGGATAGTGCTACAAAATATCTTGAACTTGGAAAAGGCTTCGAATTGAAAGTTCCTCAAACGCTTAGATTTGTTGCAACGATAAACAATGATCACACTACGGAGATTTTGTCACCGCGTCTTTTGGACAGAGCCTTTATTATTAGTCTGCCTAGTGTAACGGTTGACACTGATTTTGTTGAAGTTGATTTTAGTTCTGTACCGTCGCAAACAATTACATGGAAGCAGTTTGTAGATGCTTTTGGATGCACAAATCCTGTCGCTTTTTCGGATAAAATAGCAGAGCTTTACAAGAAACTATATAATGCTTTTTGTTCTTTGAATATTAGAATTAGTCCTCGTACAGAAAAAGCGATTAGACTCTATTGGTCTGTCAGTCAAAATCTTTTCGATTCTGCTACGGATGGAACAGATCCATCGATTGTTGCGTTGGACTATGCATTTGCACAAAAGATGCTTCCGAAAATCAATGGCAGTGGTGATGATTATGGAAATTCTTTGAAGACGCTTGAACAGTTATTTAACGCAAATCATTTTGAAAAATGTGCTACCAAGGTAAAAGAAATTTATGAACGGGGAAAAATTTCAATGAATTATTATCAATATTTTTAAGAGGTCTTATAAATGTTTAGCGATGCTTTAACTCTTATAGGAAAATCTTATGGGCTTGACACTGAACAATCGCTTACCTTGCCATTGTATGAATGGAATGAAACGGAAAAAGATTTACAATATAGACACGATACTTTGTTAGGTGTTTATGCCGATTATTGTTATTCTGTTGAACTTCATCTGAACAATTTGCCCCCAATACAGAAAATATCAGTGTCTGTTAATGGATATGTGTGTGATATAAAAAATTTTCGTGATGGAATAATTGAATTTCATGAATCGCGCATTTTTTTGGACAGTTTTGGATTTGCCCAAGTAGACTTTGAATTTGAAACCGAAAATTCAGAAAAGTTAAACTGTAATACAACATATCTTCCAGTTCTTGTAATTGACTCAATTAATAATGAGTCTGTTCAAAGAATGGTAAAGACTATCTATGAAAAATCACCGTACTATTTGTTTAATAATCAACAACGTTCCCAAGATAACCGAACACTTGGAAAGTCGCCTATTCAAGATTTGAATGGACAAATTGAAGTGCTTGGAAAAATTGTTACATCTTACAAGGAAAATTTTCGGTATTTCAAGACAAATGCGGCGTTTTCGCTGAACCGAGTTGAGAACATAAAATCATACGAGAAGGTTAAGGACATCTCGCTCAGAACCCTTCAATATATTGCACAACATCCAGAGCAATTACAAAAAAATTTTAATTCAACGGGCATCCGAGTTGGACGAGCAAATTACTTTCCGCAAAAAGCTCTTGTTACAGAAAACGAGAATAATTATGATATATATGAAAATAAAATTATCATCGGTTTTTTGTTTTCAGTGTATCAAACGGTAACAATTCTCTGCAAAAATATTCAAGAACAAATTATACAATACACGCTACCTTCGACTGCGACCACTAATGGCTATACAAGTTCTGCCATTGTAATTCTGGATATCGGAAAGGAAAGATTAAAAAAATCTCAAATAAAATTACAGGAACTGCGAACACAAATAGAAAATCTATATAATTGTTATCGACAGATTTTTCCGATTGAACCGATTCTCGTTCAGTCGGTTCCCATGCCCTCGCCAATCTTCAGAGAAATAAAAGCATACCACATAATATATAATTTGATGATTGAATGGTTTATGTATGGCTCTTATAATTTTGAACGAGAAAATATTTTACTTCCACTCTTAAGAAGTCACAAAATCTATGAAATGTATGTGCTGATTCAGCTTTGTGATTTTGTTATTCAAGAAAGCTATATCATGGAAGAATCAAAGCATTTTCCATATTCAAATCTTGATGAAAAGAAGTGTACACAAGATTTGTCAATTGTTCCGAATACCTTTTATTTTGTTAACAAGTTGTCTAAAAAACATCTTACCATTTATTATGAGCCAGCTATTCAAGGGGCAAGTCATAAGGGAGAAAACAACATTGGCTTATATCGTAATAACAGTGTTTCCATCCGCTCTACGCGTACGACAGCTCGTCCATATCTACCGGACTATGTAATAAAAGTGCAGTCTGATGATAGTGAGATCTATTTTATTTTGGATGCGAAATTTTCAAGAAAGAATACTGTTCGTACTAGATATTTTCCGGAGCTTGCTTACAAATACCTGTTTTCTGTTTCAACTATTAATATGCAAGGGCAGAATGGGGGGCTGATTGTTCTAAACGGAAAAGCATCTGCCGATTCCGAAGAATCTGATGATATATTCAATTTCTATGATCATGAGTTGGATGATAACCCAATTTCACCGATGGCAAAAATTTTCACATTGACGGAAAGGACAGAAGAAGCTAAAGAACAACATCTCAGGCTGTTCCATTCGTTGCTGGGAAAGTATATTTAATAAATAGGAGATAAGTCAGACATGAAAGTTTCAGAACAATATTCATATGAAATAAAAAAGATATTAAATGACATTGATCAGCTCAAACATGGGAAAATTCATGAGCTTCAGAATGCGACCTGCTATCCGTCTATTTCTCGCCTTGGAGAGCAGCTTGAAATCGAAATCAATGAATTGATTTATGCATTAGATAACCAGTTGCCAGGAAAAGTTCAGGAGCTTCGTAATCAAAAAGATTGTAGTGAACAGTGGTAACCAAATATGGTTGACCGTATTGTCAAAGAGATTAACATTTGCTTGGAAAATGACTGCTACATTTCAGCATTGGGAATGGCATTGACCCTGCCGGATATTTGTGGAAAAGCTAAATATCCCCAATGGAAAAAGCAGAATGTTGGGCTACGGTATAAGAAATGGTATGATGAGTATATTGGATTCCGTGAAATTCCAAGTGGACCACATAGTGAAGATTTCTCGTATTTAAGTGGTGAGGTCGTTTACAGTTTGAGAAATTGCTTGCTGCATCAAGGAACTCCCAATATCGACAATAACAGAATCACAGAAAAGCGTTGCAAGATGGATTACTTTATTCTCGTGATTAACAAGGATGAACACATAACTTCATCTGAGTTCGCGTTAAACCACGATGGTGCTCGTTCGGGTTGTGGAATGAAGGTGGACCTTTATAGCCTTTGCGGAAAATTAACGCGTGCAGCTTCCGATTACTATCACAGTAATAAAGAACTCTTCGATTTTTTTCAGTATCAGTTAATACAATAATACAGTCTCACCCAAGAGCGGCAAAGTTTCATTGCGAACTTTGCCGTTTTTCTTTTTGTCCGAAATTGTGAAATTTTCAAAACTGTATTCCAAAACGGTTCTGCGGATTCCTATTAGTGTAGGGGCTTTCAAAATCTTTTGTAAAACGGCTTTTCTCTAGTTCTATAAGTGGAAAATGAACAAAATCTATATTTTAAAATTAGTCAATTCAACAAAATTTTCAAAACTGTATTTCAAAATAGCCCTATAGATTCATATTGGTGTAAGAAGTTTTCCAAGCGAAATTTGAAAATTAGGTTGCCAAACACCCATTTTAGAATGCTATAGGTATAGGGACACGTTAGAATAGTGAATTTTCTTTGAACTTTCGCAAGACCCGGTTTAAAAACGCCCCTTTAAGTTTGTATAGGGTGTAGGGATTACTTTCAGAAATAGACCTGTTCACACTATTGAAAGACCTCGACTTCTTAGAAAACGACATCGTACCTTGAAAACAACATGATCGGCTGCAAGCCACTATGCTTTTTCGGGGAAGTGCCGCCACGACACGAGCGCACCAAGAAAAAGCCATACGCCGGAGGAAATCGGGCAGGAACCGCTTGCAGGCAGACCGACACCGAGGAAGAACCGGGCAAGCTGGCGGAGAGGACTTCACAAGTCTTGTCTGTCAGGTTGTTCGGCGCAAGAGTGCAGAGATCGCAGATCTTTGCGCGGGTCAAGGGGTGCGGGTCGCCAGTGGCGACCTCAAAATGCTGCAGGCA
>OHLP01001123.1_pt1 | contig 10953 bp, 9 predicted proteins | sample 1569111 | NCBI WGS metagenome assembly OHLP01 (sample SAMEA3879504, study PRJEB24766) | human gut metagenome | biome: human-associated habitat; feature: feces | place: USA | collected 1985/1987 | reverse complement strand
ATGAGAAGGTACGCAAGCGTCTGGACTTTGAGCTGGATATCATCAACACGATGGGTTATGCCTGCTACTTCCTCATTGTCTGGGATTTTATCAATTATTGCCGCAGCCATGATATTCCAGTCGGTCCGGGACGCGGCAGTGCCGCAGGCAGTATTGTGGCCTATCTGCTGCGTATAACGAATATCGAGCCCTTGCGTTATCATCTGCTGTTCGAACGCTTTTTGAATCCTGAACGTGTAAGCATGCCTGATATTGATACCGACTTCTGCTATGTGAAGCGTAATCAGGTGCTGGATTACGTGGTGTGCCGTTACGGACAGGAGCGTGTGGCGCAGATTATTACCTTCGGCACACTGCAGGCGCGCGCGGCAGTGCGCGACGTCGGCAAGGCTTTGGGCATGAGCTATGGTGAGGTCGACGAAATCGCCAAGCTGATTCCGCGTGAGCTGGGCATTACGCTGGAGAAGGCGTTGAACGGCAGCAAGGACTTCCGTCAGGCGTACGACACGCGCCCGGAGGTCAAGAAGCTGATTGACCTTGCGCAAAGCGTAGAGGGCCTGCCGCGTAACGCAGGCACGCATGCTGCCGGTGTTATTATCGCGCCGCATAATATGAAAAATTACGTACCGCTGCAGCAGGGCAGTGAGGGTGGTGTCATTACCCAGTACGATAAAAATAAGGTGGAAGAGCTTGGCCTGCTGAAGATGGACTTTTTGGGCTTGCGCACATTGACGGTTATCGGTGACTGCATCCGCTTTATCCGCGAAACTACGGGTGAAGAGGTTGATATTGATAATATACCGTTGGCTGACGAGGCAGCCTGTGCAATGCTGCGCCGCGGTGAAACAGCCTGTGTTTTCCAGCTGGAGTCCGCAGGCATCACCAAGCTGGTTATGGATTTGGCACCCGAAAGCTTTGAGGACCTGATTCCGTTGGTGGCTCTGTATCGTCCGGGTCCTTTGGGTACCGGTATGGCGGAGGACTTTATCGCCGGCCGTCACGGACAGCGCACAGCCAAGGTGCTGCATCCGCTGATGGAGCCTATTTTGAAGGATACCTACGGCGTTATCCTGTATCAGGAGCAGGTTATGCAGATAACCTCCGCACTGGCAGGCTTTACGCTCGGTCAGGCAGATATTCTGCGCCGTGCGATGGGCAAGAAGAAGGCCAAGGAGCTGGATTCTATGCGCCAGTCCTTTATCGACGGTGCCAAGAAGCTGCATGATATCCCCGAAGAGCTGAGCGACCAGATTTTCTCTCTCTTGCAGCACTTCGCTGGTTACGGCTTCAACAAATCCCACTCAGTAGCCTATGCGCTGGTAGCCTATGAAACCGCTTATCTGAAGGCGCACTGGCGTCCGCAATTCTATGCGGCCTTCCTCAACAGCATTATCGGTGATGCGGATAAGGTGAGCTGGTATATCAACGTCTGCCGTAATGATAATGTCAAAATCCTGCCGCCGGATGTCAACGAAAGCGGTCACAACTTTACGGTACATCAGAATGCATCCATCCGCTTCGGCCTGGCAGGCATCAAAAATACCGGTGATGCCGCAGTCGATGCAATTATCAGCGCTCGCAACGAGGGCGGTCCGTTCAAGAGCCTGACGGATTTTTGCTGCCGTGTGAATATGCGCGTGGTCAACAAGCGCGTTATCGAAAATATGATTAAATGCGGTGCGATGGATTCCTTCGGCGCCAGACGCTCGCAGATGCTGGCTATTATGGACCAGGCGATTGATTTGGGCGCTGCCTGCCAGAGGGACAAGGCCAACGGCCAGCTGGGACTGTTCGGAGATGACAGCTTCGGTGTGACGGAAATCAAGCTGCCGCCGCTGCCGGAAATCCCCAAGCAGATTATTCTGCAGAACGAAAAGGAAATCATCGGCTTTTACGTTACCGACCATCCGCTGAGCGATTACAAGCAAATGCTGCAGCGCTTCATGCCGCTGCACCAGTTTGGCGGCGATACGCAGGTGCAGGACGGACAGTTCGTGCGTGTGGCCGGTATTATTACGGATTGTGTGATAAAAAATACCAAGCGCGGCGATACGATGGCTCTTCTGACGCTGGAGGATTTCAGCGGACGCTTCCCGATTATCGTTTTCCCGCAGGCTTATCATACAAATGTCAAGGATATCTATGAAGACAGTATTGTGGCGATTGAGGGACGCTTCAGCGTTGATGAGCGCGAAAGCAAGATTATTGCCAACAGCGTGCGCGCCCTGCCGTCCAAGCCGCCTACAGAAATTCGTCTGCGTATCGAGGCGCATCTGGAAAACGCGTTGGTGCAGCGTGAGCTGATGCAGCTGTTCCAAAAATATAAGGGCGATGACTGCGTATACCTGCAGCTGATGGGCTCGCGCAAGCTGATCAAGACAACACCTAACTTCTGGGTAAACAGCGAAGCACCTGGCTTTGCCGAGGATGTGGTCAAAATACTTGGTGAAAACTGTGTGGTAAAGAAAGATTGATGTAATTATTTGAGCTGTTTTTCATAAACTTTCATGATATACTTGCAAGTTTAAGTACAAAAATGCTAAAATAAAGAGAAGAATGTAAAAAAGCCGGAGCAGCAGCTCCTGTAATAAGCTTAAGGAGGCAGCAAATGAATATTCTCGTTTGTTTAAAACAAGTGCCGGATACGGCAAAAGTAAAATTTAACCGCGAAACCAATACCTTAGACCGTACGGGTGTAGAAAATATTATGAACCCCTATGACCGTCAGGCATTGGAGGTAGCACTGTGCCTGAAGGATAAGGAAGGCGCTAAGGTAACTGTACTGACCATGGGCCTGCCCCAGGCAACCGATATTCTGAAGGAAGCAATCGCTATGGGCGCTGATGACGGCGTTCTGCTGAGCGACCGTGTTCTGGGCGGCAGTGATACTCTGGCAACCAGTCTGGCTCTGGCTGCTGCTGTAAAACATCTGGGCGAGTTCGACCTCGTACTCTGCGGCAAGCAGGCAGTAGACGGCGATACTGCACAGGTTGGTCCGGAAATGGCAGAGCATCTGGGAATTCCTCAGATTACCGGTGCTCTGAGCCTGAGCTATGAAGACGGTAAATTTGTTGTTGTCCGTGAAAACGAAAACTACCAGCTGACTCTGGCTTGTGCTGCACCGTTGCTGGTTACCGTAACCAAATCCGAAAAAGAGCCGCGTTTTGCCAGCATTAAGGGCAAAATGAAAGCTCGTAAGGCTCAGATTCCTACTCTGACCGTTGCTGACCTGGATATTGATCCTGCAACCGTAGGCCTGAAGGGTTCTCCGACTAAGGTTAAAAAAGCCTTCACCCCGACCCCGCCTGAAATCAACGGCGAAATCATTACCGAAGCAGATGCTGATGCAGCAGTAGACATGCTGTTTGAAAAGCTGGTTAAGGCAGAGGTTATTACCCGCTGAGGCGAACCATGCTGATAAAAGTAAACAGGCAGCTTTGCTGTGGCTGTGAGGAATGTGTGGCAGTCTGCCCGATGGGCGCTGCGACGCTGCGTGAGGGCAAGGCGCAGATTGATATGCAGCAGTGTGTCTGCTGCGGTGCCTGCATCCGCGAATGTCCCTTGGAGGCTATAGCTATTGCCGAAACTGACGATACTGAAGATAACGAATAGGAGTGTGTAAATATGTGGGTTATTGCTGAACAGGAAAATGGTCAGCTGATGAATGTTACCTTTGAGCTGTTGAGTGCTGCCAAAGAGCTGTGTGCCAAGCTGGAGGAAAAATGCTGTGCGGTACTGGTGACCGCTGCTGCAGGCGAGCTGCCGCAGCAGCTGATTGCTGCCGGCGCTGATGTTGTTTATGTTGTTGAGGATACTAAATACGCAGATTATGATACCGAGTTATATACCGATGCTATCTGCCAGCTGTCCAAGAAATATGATCCGGCTTCCATTATGTTCGGTGCTACCGATGACGGCCGTGACCTGGCTCCGCGTGTTGCAGCACGTCTGCATACCGGCCTGTGCGCTGACTGCACTGCTCTGGATGTAACCGATGACAAGCTCGTTGCCTGGACTCGTCCCGCACTGGGCGGCAATATCTGCGCTACCATCATCTGCGACGTTAACCGTCCGCAAATGGGTACCGTTCGTCCTAAAGTATTCAAACCGGCTGAATTGGACAACACCCGCACCGGTGAGGTTATTGCCTTTACTCCGGAAGCAGGCGCTGTAAGCCGTGTTGAACTGGTTAAAAAAGAAGCTCTGAGCAGTGAAAACGCTGTTAAGATTGATGAAGCTGATATGATCGCAGCAGGCGGCCGTGGCTTCGGCAGCAAGGAGAAATTCGACGTGCTGGAACAGCTGGCTGCTCTCTTTGAAAATTCCGCAGTAGCAGGCACCCGTGCCGCTATCGACGAAGGCTGGCTGACTCACTCCCAACAGGTTGGCCAATCCGGTAAATCCGTTACTCCGCATATCTATTTTGCCTGCGGCATCAGCGGTGCAATCCAGCATCTGTCCGGCATGAAGGACAGCGATATCATCATCGCTATCAACAAGGATGCAGAGGCACCGATTTTCACCGTTGCTCATTATGGCATCGTAGGTGATGTAAACGTAATCCTGCCGAAGCTGATTGAAAAAATCAAAGCTTACAAGGCATAATCCAATTACCTGATTTACAGGAGGCATTCTAGTATGTGGAAAACAATTTATATTGCCCACACTGAGGAACAAGCCCAAAAAATAAAGCAAATGCTGACGGAAAACGGCTTTTTGGTACAGCTGAAAAGTGCCGGAGGCAAGCATAACAAGGCTTATGAAATCTGCCTGCCGGTTTCGGAGGCAGAGGATGCCTATGAGGTTTTGTGTGAGAATAAGTTTCAGTACTGAGGAGGCGCAGTCCTGATGAAGAAAACGAAGATTATCTGTACAGTAGGTCCAAGCACGGACAATGTAGAGCTGTTGCGCAAGATGATGCTTGCAGGCATGGATTTGGCACGCTTCAACTTTTCGCACGGTAATCATGAGGACCATGGCAAAAGGTTGCAGCTGGTGCGTCAGGCAGCAGAAGAGGCCGGTAAGGTAATCGCTACGATTGCTGATACCAAGGGCCCGGAAATGCGCCTGGGCATGTTTGCAGAAAGTAAAATCGAGCTGAACGAGGGCGATGATTTCTGTCTGACTACCGAAGAATACCTGGGCGACCGCCATATGGCACATGTCAATTATGCCGGTCTGCCGCAGGAGGTAGAAATCGGCAGTAATATTCTGCTGGCCGACGGACTGCTTTCCTTAAAGGTTGTACGCATTGACGGCTGCAGAATTTATACCAAGGTGGTCAACGGCGGTGAGCTGAGCTCGCGTAAGCGTGTGGCCTGCCCCGGTATCGAGCTGAAGCTGCCGTTTTTGTCGGAGCAGGACAAGGCAGATATTCTTTTTGCTGTCGAGCATGATATGGATTATATTGCGGCATCCTTCGTGCAGAAGGCCGATGATGTTATCGCTATCCGTAAGGTGCTTGAGGAAGCAGGCTCTTCCATCGGGATTATTTCCAAAATCGAGAATGAGGCCGGTGTACAGCATATCGATGAAATTATCGGCGTATCCGACGGCATTATGGTTGCCAGAGGCGACCTGGGCGTAGAGATTCCGACCGAGGATGTGCCTTTGGTACAGAAGGATATTATCGCGCGCTGCAACAAGGCGGGCAAGCCTGTTATCACGGCTACGCAGATGCTGGAAAGTATGATTAACAGCTACCGTGCAACCCGTGCCGAGGCCAGTGACGTTGCCAACTCTATTTTTGACGGCAGCGACGTTATTATGCTGAGCGGCGAAACTGCCAGCGGCAAGTATCCGCTGGAGGCGGTGCAGACGATGGCTAAGATTGCCGTTCGCACGGAAAATGCACTTGATTATGTGCATATCTTCCAGAAGAAGGGCATCAGCGAGCGCATCCATTCTACCGACGCTATCAGCCATGCTACCGTACAGATTTCTCAGGAAATAAAGGCCGATACTATTCTTACGATTACCGAATCAGGCTTTACGGCGCGTATGATTGCCAAATATAAGCCTCAATGTACTGTTGTTGCTGTATCACGTCTGCCTGAGCGCGTGCGTGCGATGCAGCTTTATTGGGGTGTATTGCCGCTTTTGGGGCCATACTCCACAAATACTGATGAAATGATTGAGCTGTCTTTGCAGTGTGCTTTGCATCACTCCGTAATCAAGGACGGCGCATCTGTTGTTATAACTGCCGGCGTGCCTATCGGTACTCCGGGCAGTACAAATCTGATTAAGGTGGTTACAGTGGGTACCAAACTGCTCAGCGGTACCGGTATCGGCAGCAAGACTGTCACCGGCCGTATCTGCGTAGGCAGAACTGCGGCAGACTTCAAGGACAAGCTCCAAAAGGGCGATATCCTTGTAGTTGATGTGCTGAATGACGAGTTTGTACCGCAGGCTGCTGCCAAGGCAGCAGCAATTATCGCTGAAGAGGGCGGCCTGACATCCTCCACTGCTATTGTTGCCGTAACCTGCGGCCTGCCTGTTATCGTAGGCGCGGAGAAAGCAACCTCCAAGCTGGCCGACGGCCTGCTGGTAACAGTGGATCCTGTTTCCGGTGACGTCTACGAAGGCGATATTAACCTGTAGAAATATGGTAACAGAACTTATTTTAGAAACATGTATTGCTCTGCGTGACGGCAGAGAACAAAACGCCTGCACAGCTTTTTCGGGTATTATTGCTGAAGCAGCAGATAATGAAGCATTACAAGCAATCAGCTGCTGTCTGCTGGTGGCCTTACGCCACCGGCAACGGCAGCTTTTTGCGGCTTGGATGCAGGAAAGCAGGCCGCGTCTGGAGCAACTGCTGGTCAATCCGCAGCTGGCGCATCAGGGCGGCAGCGTTCTGCTGAGGCTGACGTTTGCCGTGTGCGACAGGCGTTTGGCTGAGGTGCGTCCTATGCTTGCACTGCTGGTGCGGCGCTGGCTGCGGACGCAAGCCGACAATACTGCAATGCTGCAGGAATTTATGGGCGAATGGCTCAGTTTAGCGGCGCGTATGGCACGCAGGCGGTGGCGCGAGGAAACCGCATTTCTGCTGCGTGAGGCCGGGCGTTGGCTTTTAATGCAGCAAGACCTGCAATGGTTAGCGTGGAGCCTGCAGCAGCTGCAGCTGCATTTCGTCGTGTACGCACGCTGGGATGGCTTTGACAAGGCCTGCAGAATTTACAGAGAGCTGACGCTTTTGTATCGCCTGCTGCTGCGGCGTGTGCCGAAGGCACCGCCTGAGCGGCAGACAGCGCTTCTGCAGCTGCTTGTGCGTCACCTGCGTGATGTAACCGCTAACGTATCGCGTTCGGCGATGCTGGATGATGCGGATATCTTCCGCCAATGGTACAGCTTTTTCTGGCAGCTGACTGCCGACGACAAGAGCGCCAGGGAGGAGCTGTTGCGGCTGCTGCAGCTTGCTATCACCTATTGGCAGCAGACCATGCCCAAAACCAGCCGCAAGCAGGCAGTACTCCTTAAGGATTTGCTGCAGCCGAATCTGATTGACGGACAATACGCATTGTTATTACAAAAAATTATATAAATCCTGAAGACAGGAGGTAGAAAATATGTCAAAGATTGTCGTAGTAGGTAGCTGTAATATTGATATTACCGTTGAATGTGACCGCTGGGTGCATCCCGGAGAAACTATTTTCGGCAACCGCCTGACCGTTTCTCCCGGCGGCAAGGGTGCCAACCAGGCTGTTGCTGCAGCCCGCCTGGGAGCAGATGTTATGATGGTTGGCTGCATCGGTGATGACGTATATGGTCAGCTGGTGCTGAAAGCTTTGAAGGAAAACAATGTTGATTCCACCTATGTGAAGGTCCTGCCGGGTGAAAACAGCGGTACTGCTCACATTACCGTAGCAGAGGATGATAATACGATTATCGTTATCAAGGCTGCCAATGACCTGGTATCTCCGTCGCTGATTGATGAAGCGTGGGAGGATATCAGTAAGGCGGATATGGTGCTTCTGCAGCACGAAATTCCTGCTGCTACCAATGCCTATGTCATTGAAAAATGCGCAGCGCATGGTGTACCTGTGCTGCTGAACCCCGCACCTGTTGCTCCGGTGCCGCAGGCTCTGCTGGATAAGATTACTTACCTGACTCCCAACGAGCACGAGGCAGCAACATTGTTTGCCGGTAAGGGCAAGGCGGATATCCTTGACCAGAACCAGGGCAAGGTAATCATGACGCTGGGCAGCAAGGGTGTTGCCTATGCGGAAAAGGGCCAGGTTATTACTGTTCCCGGCTTTAAGGTAAAGCCGGTTGACACTACGGGTGCAGGCGACACCTTTAACGGTGCCTTTGCCGTTGCCCGTGCAAATGGCAAATCCATGCAGGAAAGCATCAGCTTTGCCAATGCTGCCGCAGCTCTTTCGGTGCAAAAGCTGGGAGCACAGGGCGGTATGCCTTATTTACATGAAGTAGAGGAGATGCTTAAGTAATGCAAAAGGGTGGAATGTTAAACAGCTCTATTGCGAAGGTGCTGGCTGATTTGGGCCACACCGACACTATCGTTATCGGTGACTGCGGTCTGCCTGTGCCTGCAGGCGTGCAGAAAATCGACCTGGCTCTGAAGCCGGGAACTCCCTCCTTCCTGGAGGTTGTTGAAGAAGTAGCCAAGAATATGGTTATCGAAAAGGTAGAAATTGCAGCGGAAATGGAAGGCAGAAATCCTGCTGTCTACGGCGCTATGAAGCAGCTTTTCACTGAAGAGCAGTGGATTATCGATGCAGACCACGAAGCCTTCAAGGAGGCAACCAAGCATGCAAAATGCATTATCCGCACCGGCGAAATTACTCCTTTTGCCAATGTGATTCTGCACAGCAATGTTTTCTTTTAAAAATTAGCGTAAGGTAGGAATAAGGAAAAGTATGGAGATCGAATTAAGAAATATCCATAAGGCCTTTGGTTCTAATGAGGTGCTCAAGGGTGTTGACCTGAAGCTTAAAAGCGGTGAGGTACACGCTCTGATGGGTGAAAACGGTGCCGGCAAATCAACACTGATGAATATCCTGACGGGTATTCACAAGCAGGATAAGGGACAGATTTTTGTCGACGGCAAGGAAATCAGCTTCAAAAATCCTCTGGAGGCAGAAGCTTACGGCATCGCCTTCATCCATCAGGAGCTGAATATCTGGCCGAACCTGAGCATTCTGGAAAACCTGTTTTTGATGCACAGCGTAACCAACGGCATGGGTATCCTGGATTTTAAGGCTATGCGTGCTATGGCAGAGCAGAAATGCCGTGAAATTGAAATTGAGCTGCCACTGGATATGGAAGCTGGCGAATGTTCGGTAGGACAGCAGCAGATGACGGAAATCGTCCGTAACCTTCTGCTGGATGCCAAGGTTGTTATTATGGACGAGCCTACGGCGGCGCTGACTGAAAGAGAAACAGAAAAGCTCTTTGAGGTTATGCGCTCCCTGAAAAAACGCGGTGTAGCAATGGTGTATATTTCGCACCGTATGGAAGAGGTTACGCAGAACTGCGACACGATTACCGTTATGCGTGACGGCGTATCTGTGGCAACCAAACCTGTTAAGGAATATAGCATGGAGCAGATTGTCCGCGATATGGTTGGACGAGGTGCTGCTGGAGGTTAACCACTTTGAGCAGCCGGGAGTTTTCCATGATATTAACTTTAACCTGCGCAAGGGCGAGATTTTGGGCTTTGCCGGCCTCATGGGCAGCGGCCGTACCGAAATCATGCGCGCCGTTTTCGGCGTTGATCCTCATGCAGGCGGCGAGCTGGTTTTCAAGGGCGAGCCTTTGAAGATTACCAAGCCTGAGGATGCTATTAAGGCAGGATTGGGCTTCGTAACCGAAAACCGCAAAACAGAGGGCCTGATTTTGGACTTCTCCATTTTGCGTAACATTGCTCTGCCGAGTGTTGACAGCTTTGCCAAAAGCGGTGTCATCAATTTTAATGTTCTTAATAATTTTGCCGATAAAATGGCAAAAAAGCTGGGCGTAAAGACCAGCAGCCTAGACCTTGAGGCCGGTGCGTTGTCCGGCGGTAACCAGCAGAAGGTGGTTATTGCCAAATGGGTTGGCAGGCACCCGGAGGTCATTATTATGGATGAGCCTACCCGTGGTATCGACGTAGGTGCAAAACGCGATATATATGAGCTGATGAACGAGCTTACTGCAAGTGGCGTTTCGATTATTATGGTTTCTTCGGAGCTGCCGGAGGTATTGGGCATGAGCGACCGCATCGTCGTTGTCCACGAAGGCCGCATTGCCGGCGAGCTGCTGCACGATGAAGCAGACCAGGAAAAAATCATGACACTTGCAACGGGAGGGCAATAAAAATAATGGATGTAAAAGCAATCTTAAAAAAATCCGGTTCCATAATCGGACTCATTGTGTTGTTTGTGGTCATTTCCTGCCTTAACAGCAGCTTTATCGATCCCAGCAACCTGAAAAACCTGCTGCGTCAGGTTTCTATCAATGCCTTAATTTCCTTTGGCATGACCTTTGTTATCTTAACCGGCGGTATTGATTTGTCCGTCGGCAGTATTCTGGCGCTTTCCAGTGCACTCATGGGCAGCTTTATCAAGGGCGGTATGGATCCTGTATTCGGTATCGTGCTGGCCTGCCTCATCGGTGCTGCATTGGGCAGTGTCAACGGCCTGGTAATTACCTACGGCAAGGTGGCGCCCTTTATCGCAACCCTGGCGACCATGACCATTTTCCGTGGTCTGACACTGGTATATACCAACGGCAACCCTATCAGCAGCCTGTCCGAGGATGACCGCTTCCTTGAATTTGGCCAGGGCTATGTTGCCGGTCTGCCGGTTCCTGCCATTATGATGCTGATTATGTTTTTCATTTTGTGGTTCATCCTGCACAAAACTCCGCTGGGACGCAAAACCTATGCTGTCGGCGGTAATGAGAAGGTTTCCTTCATTGCAGGTATCAAAATCAACCGCATTAAAATATTTG
>OHLP01001121.1_pt1 | contig 10977 bp, 6 predicted proteins | sample 1569111 | NCBI WGS metagenome assembly OHLP01 (sample SAMEA3879504, study PRJEB24766) | human gut metagenome | biome: human-associated habitat; feature: feces | place: USA | collected 1985/1987 | reverse complement strand
TTAACAAGTATAGTATGATTCTTGTCATTGTTGGGCAATTTGAACTTTCCAAAAGTTCAAAAACATTTTTATTAATATTAGCCTCTCCATTTTGGATTAATTCAAAGGCTCCATCTCTAATTTCAGATACCAAGATATATAATGGCTCACTTTTTTTATAAGCATCCTGCGAATGTTTTTCGATGGCAGAACGATGAATATAATCAGTATAGTAATAGCCATCAATTTCATCTTTAGATAAACCATCAATCATATCTTTAGCTATTATAGAAACATATAAATGCAATAATTCTTCTGGAAAATCTGAAAATATAGTATTTACTATTTTAATGATTTGTTCATAACCATAACCGGAATTGGCAATTTTAATGTATGGGCTGAAAGAAGCTCCAATACTATACTCATCTTTTGTTAATTTGATAGATAATAAGTTTCTACAAATATCTAATGCCAAGGTTTTATATAGAGTCTTTAATTTCGTTAATACTTGTTTCAATATATCATCATCTTGCCATCCAAATCTATCTAATTTTTTTAGGCTTTCATTATAAATGTTCATAATTTCTAGAAAATCTCGATCTTGTAATTTTGTTGATAGAGCAATGCTTTGTTGAATGAGCCACCAGTCTGGTGTATTATTTTCTTTTATATCAGATAGAATAGGTTGTATAAAACGCATAATTTTATCTGGAATCTCCGAGGCAATTTTTAGCAAATACGGAAAAGCGACCCACTCTTTATATTCTTGACCATAATCATTCGTATTTGTAGAGTACCATAAAAGATTTTTTTCCTTTAGTATTTCAAACCACTCAGGATTCTCTAATTTAGCAAAAAATTGTTGTATTAAATTACCTTTTAAGTTGGCTAATACCAACTCAATCTGCTTTTGTGTTGGTTTCTTCCAAGATGTCATCTAATACCTCTTTTGATTCTAAATATTGCGGTTGTTCCAATTGTTTTATATAATTTTCGATTGTTTGAATATTATTTAATAATTCTTCTTCTGATAGTGTATGAAATTTTTCATTAAAATGTCTTAATCCTTCCATACCGCCTTTTGCGTTCTTAACATTTTCGATAAATGCATCTAAATCTTCACGGCTTTTTTCTCTTTCCTCTTTGTTAGAAGATTCAATTTTAAGAGCACGTCTAGGATTCATTGATAACAATGTTTCGGACAACTGGGCTTTTTCATTTCGCAAAGCTTTAAACGCCTTCCATACATCTCTGGTACCCAACATTTTCTTTATTTCTTCATCATTTGATTGTCCTAGTTTAACAAATTCAATAGTTTTTATAGCTTCTAAAACCTGTGATTTCATTAAAGTTTCATTAGTTCTAATAATTGCATCCATTAATTCTCTGAAACAATGTCCCACAATTGCTTGCCTCGCTGGAAAATCTTTTATTTGCAATATACATATCCCTGCTAGATATATTTTCTCAGCATCCTCGCTAATATTTTTAAGTATTTCTCTGATTTTTTCTCTTTCAGGATCTAAATTATTTGCGAAAAATTCCTCTATTGAAGAAGGAATATAATTCTCCATAAATTTAGAATATTTATCATCGTTCATATCTTACTCTATAAAAAAATGGCTCTTTACGTACTTCTTATTATTACATTTTCATATCAAAAATCAAGATATTGTTCACCTTTTATGCATCACAATCTAAAAATTGAAATATTAATAGTATCTAACAAAATGGCATTATAAAATGCCCCATAACAAGCGATTTTAAATTTTGTAATAAAATATATACCGGACTTCAAATCGTTGTTATGGGGTTAAAAAATAAGCTTCTGTATTTGTGTATATGTTAATTAGCACTCTCCACACTTAATTCGGCTAAAAATTCCTTAAACCGGCAAAGAGCGTTCCATACAGAATAATGAGATATCTTGGCATAGCTTGAATTCTGACCGGTTTTACCATATTGCGGTATAATTTCCGAAAGGTGTTCTGCCAGATATTCATAAGATATTTTCTCTCTTGCACACAGACGTCTCAAACGATCTGGGTAGTCAACAGCCGTCGTCGGTCTATAATTCTTTGCTAAGAGATATTCTTCAAATTGTTTCTGCATGGTTTTATTCCTTTCAAGATTAGTTAAGATGATTTATTGTTAAGAGATATAAACTATTTCAGTTATGATGGCCGGAAAACGTTCCTTTTCTCTTTCAATAGCTTCTAATGCTTCTTTCCAACTCCAATAAATCTGAGGCATTCTCACGTTATTGATAATTATCTGATACATGGCTTTATTCCTTTCATAAATAGTGTTATTACTCATTAACTATTTATATTATGCCGTAAAAAATCACCTTCGCGAGCCCCCTTTTTTTCTAATTTTTGATGACATTTTGCTACGATTTAGACAGGATTACTAACAAACAGACGGAAATGTGATATAAAATAATTGTCACATTATTAATCTCTTACATATGAAATACATTCAATATTTAGTTAATACTGTATTGCGAATTATTGACTCTAAAATATAATTTGATAGTATAAAACGAATGTAATAATTAAGACTATTTTAGTGGTGAAAAATGTACTCTTCTAACTCGATAGCAACTGAAAAAGTTAAAATTGATAAAGATACCGTTAAGCAGGTAAAGCAAGCTCGGAAAAAGTTGTTAGATCTGACGATGCGTAATTCACTGCTAAATTTCAGACATTCTGAAAGAACGGCGAATCAGGTGCGTTTGGTAAACGGTAATATAAGCACTTTATATAATAGTCTTGTCGCCGGTAAAGATATTGAGCTCGTGCCTTTACCGGAACTTCCGTCTGAACCGCGCGATGAAAAAACGTCAAAATTTCAAAATGCTTTTGAAATGGCTTTAGTTACGGACGAAAAATATCTTGCCGCAAAAGAAGAATTAGATAAAAAAGACTATATTGAGGAAAATGAAGAAGAAAAGTTAATTCGAGAATTAAAAAACAGAGTTAGAGAACAATTAGGACTTCCACCGCTCAATTCTCTTGAAATAACGAAAAGAGAATGGGCTTTAGAAAACGGTATCAATCCAAGTTATGAAAATGAAGTTTCTGAAACTTCTGAAACTTTGCGTAATCACAGATATATTGCACAAACTTTATTATATCCTAAAGAATTCAAGAGCCGTATGCTTGGTCTTAAAAGAATTGTGCGTAGCGATAGAGAAGAAAAAGGCACGAATACTTTTTATGTGGCATTCGGATTTTTGGAATGGTATGAACAGACAAACTCGGATGCCAAGCATTATGCTCCTTTACTACTGTTAAAATTAGAAGATTTAACGCAAGATGCATCACGTCGTAAAATTTCTTTTTCTTCTGCCGGAGATAGTATAATCACTAATCTATCACTTCGTGAAAAGCTCAAGGATTTTCAGTTGAATCTTCCGGATTATGAAGAAGATGACACTCCTGAATCCTATTTTAATAAAATAGCCACTCTTATAAAGCCGTATCCTAAATGGAAAGTACGTTCATATATTACCGTCGGAAGATTCATATTCTCACGTTTAGCAATGTATGAAGACCTCAAAATTGAAAATTGGGATATATTACTTAGCCAAAAGAGCGATTTACTAAAGGCCTTATTTGATAGTCGTATAAGTGACGGTAAAACTGAAAATCAATATGATATAGATAATGATGAAGATGTCCGCAGATATGCGCCGATACTTGTTACCAGTGCAGATTCTTCACAGCACTCCGCTATTGTCGACGTAATGAAACACAATGATATTGTGATTAAAGGACCTCCGGGAACCGGTAAATCGCAGACAATTACAAACTTGATAGCTAATGCTTTATATGCCAACAAACGTGTATTATTTATGGCAGAGAAAAAAGCGGCGTTGGACGTGGTTTTTTCTCGATTAAAACAAGCAGGCTTGGAAGATTATTGCTTCGAATTACATTCGGATAAGACAAATATATCCCACGTTCGTGGTGGTTTAGAAAAATCATACGATAGATATTTGAATACTCATCTTTATCGACAAGCCCCAATATCTAAAACAAAAATAGAAAAGTTAATTTCAGAAAAGAAAGAATTACGCAATTACTATGATACTCTACAGAAAAAAGTCGGAGTATTGGATAAAACTCTGTTTGAGTTAATCTGGTTAGCTAAAGAGCTTGAAGAAATCGTCAGTATTTATCCGCCGTCATTCAAAAGTATCTCTATTAAGAATGTGGCAAAAATTAAACCTATTGATTTTGAAAATGACAATGAAGCTTTAGATAAACTTGAACAACTTTATAATGCTTATCAAACCGGTATTAGTGGCTTGAATAGTTGGAAGAATATAAAATCTTGCACAATAAAAATCCAAGATATTCAAACATTATTACATCAGATTGAGCTTATTTCAGAAGACATTAAGTCGGCTCTTGATGATAAAGAAAACTTCTTTTTTAATGATTGCATTGAAACACCTACAATTTTTGCGGATGCCAAAACTTTGCTTGATTTTGCAAAGAATTATCTCAAATTAACAAAAGATAATGATATAGATAATAAGTGGCCTTTAGCCGTAAGTGACGGCAATATTGTGGACGATATTGCAACTTTTACCCAAAATTTACATGAATATAAAAATCTTTATCAAACCGCCGCTAAATTATATCAAGACCCACTTTATGCCATAGACACTGATAAACGATATGACGCGGTATACAACGGATTGCAAAATCCGGATTTACAAAATAAAACAATTAAAGATATTCGCGGCATTTATAATCAAGTGGTTCAAGAGTTGCAATACTGGAGTGATTCTTCCAAATTACGCGAAATATCCGCCTTAATTCATCAAAAAGATGAACTTTCCATCGGCGATATTTGTAGCGTAATGGATATATTGGAAGAGTTCTCAGGTGTTGCCAGTATTTTACCGATATACGCTCAAAATTTTGAGATGTTCAAACCATATAACTGGAGCGTGCTTGATAAAGCGGAAGATACCATTTCAGACATTCTTAATAAACAAAAAGAATTATCGACGATTTTTGACATTGATTCGGCTATTGATATTCAAGACATAGAATTTCAATTAAATAAAGCAATTAAGAGTATAAATAACGCCGGTTTCTTTACGTTATTTAATAAAGAATACAAAGAAGCCATAAGTTTATACAAATTACTGGCTTTATCTCCAAAAGCGAAAAAAGACGTAATACTTCAAAATTTCAAGTCACTTTTGAAGCATGTTAAATGCCATAAAGAACTAACAGAAAATACCGCGTTTATAAACGTTATCGGTAGTTATTTCAGAGGCATTAAAACTGAAATATCCGAAATTCAAAAAATACATCATTTTTATCAAAAGATTTATGACACGGAAGCAATGTATGGCGAAAATATATCTCAAAGAATTAGAACATTCTTTTCCGGCAGGGATAATTTCGAGAATTTCCAAAAAATTGCTCTCTTTGCCTCAAATTTCAATAAATCTGATTTAACATTATCTAAAGTAGACTTTGAGCAATCCTATGATGAATATATATCTCGATTGAAGCAATTAAAAGATTTGATTTTGTTGCTGACTGATGATTTTGTTAATTTATATAATACTGATGAAATTAAAATAGAAAGTATTTTAAGCAACAGACCTCTTCTTTCTCAGTTGAACGGTATTATTGCACAAATCAAAGGCCTTAATGATACAATTTACAAATATCTGCCGGATTTGGCAAAAGGTACGGAAAGCGATATTGATAAGTTTGAGAAGTTATCAGAATTATTGGCTATGAGTAAGGAAAATACTTGCATTCGCGATGTTCATAATTGGTTGCAAAAAGTTTCTGAAAATCGACTTCCGAAAATTATCAGTAATCTCGAAAGTTATTGTAAAAAGGTTTCGGAAATCAATAAACAAATATCTACGGTGGAGCAACTCTTTATATTTGGCGGTCAAGAACACGCTGACGACAATTTTACTTCACAAAATTTGGAAACAATGCAGCAATACTTCGGTTTATTATGCGATAATAAGGATGCAATTTATAACGTTTGTGCATTTTTTGACGCATTAACGCGCGTTAAAAGTAAAAGGTACGCAAGTGTAATTGATTATCTGCAGGAGCATGATTATCCGCTCAAGAATCTTGCAAAGACTTATGACTATTTAATTTACTACAATTTGGCCAAAGAATTAAAAGATGATAGATGGAGTGCATATATTCCTAATGAAATGAGTCAAATTGCGGAAAATATCCGGAAATTAGAAGAAAAAGTTTATCAATTAAACGGCAAGATTCTTATAGAAAATTTGAATAAAATAAAAGTTCCTGAGGGCATCAATTCCACACGTGTCAGCGAAAAGACTGATTTACAGTTAATTTTGCATCAAATTTCCGGACATTGTCGCAGTATTCCGTTGCGCCGATTTATAAACCGCGCCGGTAGAGCTATCCAAGCATTAAAGCCTTGTTTTCTGATGTCGCCTATTGCTGTGGCTCAATATATACCACCGCGTAGTATTGATTTTGATTTGTTGATTATTGATGAGGCCTCTCAAATGTATTTTGAGGAAGCTCTCGGCGGTATATTCAGAGCAAAACAAATCGTGGTTGTCGGCGATGATAAACAATTACCGCCAACACCATTCTTCCAAAAGAACAGCGCACAAGAAGACGAATTTGATGAGGAAGAAGAAAAATCAGATGACTTGTCAATTTTGGACACTTGTATCGTCAGAGGTTTTGAACATCGTGAGTTATTATGGCATTACCGCTCTAAAGATGGGTCATTGATTGAATTTTCTAATATGAATTTTTATAATGATAACTTAAAGATTTTCCCGTCGCCGGTTGTGTCTTCTAATGTTAATGGTGTTCAAAGGGTATATGTCCACGGTATTTATAAAAACCGCCAAAATGAAGACGAAGCAAACGCTATTATCACGGAAATTAAGCGGTTTGTAAGAAACTTTCCTGACAGAAGCTTAGGTATCGCGACAATCAACAGCACTCAAAAGGCCTTAATTGATAAAAAGTGCGATTTGTTATATGAACAAGACGAGAAATTCAGGGATTATTGCGATAAATGGAATAAAGGTCTGGAATCGTTCTTTGTTAAAAATCTTGAAAATGTTCAAGGTGATGAACGCGATTATATCTTCGTTTCAACTGTTTATGGCCCTGAAAATGAAAGTGGTCGCGTATTACAACGTTTCGGCCCTATTAACGGTAAATACGGCCATCGCCGCTTAAACGTGTTATTTACGCGTGCAAAATATGGATTGAAATTATTTACATCACTTAAAGCCGACGATATTGTCGTAAGTGATGCAAGTACTGTCGGATTAAAAACATTCAGAGATTATTTACTTTATTCTGAAACTGGACGCATTGTTTCAGGTCATGTTTCAAATCGTGATTTTGACAGCGATTTTGAAAAAATGGTCTATGATTTATTAACGTCAAAAGGTTATGAAGTAGATAAACAAGTCGGCGTCAAAGGATTTTTCATTGACTTAGCGGTAAAACACCCATTAAATAAAGCGTTTTACGCCGTAGGTATTGAATGTGACGGCGCACCGTATCATAGCACAAAATCTGCCCGTGACAGAGATTGTATCAGACAATCCGTATTAGAAAGTTTGGGCTGGAAAATATATAGAATTTGGTCGAAAGATTGGTTCTTTAATACTCAAAAAGAAGTTGAAAAGTTGTTACAATATCTTGAAGATATTTGCAAGAACGAACCAAAAATTGAGTATGCAACTAACAACAATTATCTTGATATACATGAGCCGGAAGAAATTCAGGTTATTGAAGAAACAAAGGAAAATGAAAACATTGTTTCGCCGACACAACCAGGATTTGATTTTTCTATTCCGGAAAATAAAAAGCCAAAGATTGAAGAGAATTTTCAATTTGATTTCAGCCAAGATAATATCAAGCAAATTGCCGAAAAAGTCATTGATGATGAAGATGAAGACGATGAGGATGATAGTGATACTATTCAACCTTTAGTAAAAAAATCAAAATTGCCTGAGATTAAACGAGTGGAAGTGTACGATAAGGTAATATATGTCAGATTAAGTGATGATACAGAACATACCGTAGAAATAACCACCGGACAAAGTGCTCCTGAAAAAGGTATTATCAATAAAGGTACTACTCTTGCACTTGCCTTGTTAGATGCAGAAGAAGGCGAGGAAGTCGAGGTTAATGATAAGCCGATTTTAGTTAAAAAGATAATAAAAACTCAGAGTAATATAAAAAAATGAAAAAGATAATTTTGATGATGACAATGGCTTAATGTCTATTTTGATGAAAAATAGAAGAATATAAATTCTCACAATAATTTTTACGGATTGGTTGTATTTATCGAATAAATCAAGATTAACTAAAGTCAAAATATTAATATCCAGCAGTTCTACTAAAATATAAAAATTTAACGTAGGACCAGAAAATATGTATAACCCGATAACAGAAAACATAAATCCGAGAGAAGCTGTTTTGTTTTCATGCGGTGGTGTGAATGAGGTTGCTAGGCAGTTTGCCGAGATGCTTCAATATTGTAAAAGAAAGAATTTGCATGTTGTTGACATCTTTTTTGAAACTTCCGGGATCAAATCTTATGAAAAGGACTGCATGAACAAGCTTCTTGACTACCTTAAACGCAATAAAACCAAACAAACGGTGGTGTTTCATTCAAGAAAAACTTATCTCAAATATGTAGATATCAGTAAATTACTGCCTTTTATGCAATCCGGTCAAATTGAACTCAGATTTGCTAAAGATAATGTTATTATAGGACATTAAGATGAAAAAAACTGTCCTTACTTTGCTTTTTTCATAATCTCTTTCCATTTTGCAAAGTGACCGGACAGGAAATTGTAGTTAAATTTTGACATCTCTGTCTTTATTTGCTGCAAGCTATGGTTAGAATATGACTGTTCCATGGTCGTTTTGCCTTCCCAACCGATAATATCATTGATAAAAGTTGCAATAATACCGGCATTTTGCATAGCTATACTGGCATTTTTGCGGAAAGAGTGAAAATCGTAACTGTCTTTAGTGCCTGATTTTACGCCGATTTTCTGCAAAAAGTTAAGAATCATCCGCACCGTGTATCTACTGTTATATGTTCCGCTTTTGGTTTGACACTTCGGAAAGATAAAATCCGTTCCTTTAGCATTAAGTGATGTTTGACGACGCTTAACATAATCCACAAAGCCTAAATCCAAAAGTTGCGGATGTATCGGTACAATTCGCTCGGAAGCTTCATTTTTCAAATGCTTAATCGGATGATTTTCAATAAACTGAATGCACCATATACCATCTTTTTCAATAATATCATCATATTGTAACGTAATCGCACTGTTGGCTCTTGCACCGGTAAACAAAGCAATCATGCACGCCCAAAAGGCATCCGGATGTTCTTTAAAATAAGTGTGCTTCGGATTAAACATCTCAAGCAACTGCTATTACTATATGGTTGATGCGGTTTTTTCTCCGATTTTTTGGTTTTCTCAATATTCGGAAGGTTGTTAATCACGCTGATTTTATAAAAATCCGAATCGATATTGCTTCCGCAAGTCGCTAACTCTTTGATATAACGCAACTGCTTTCTTTTATAATCACCTTTGGCATCAGCCTGACCAACCACAACTTTGGAAATTGCACTGATTGTGTCGGCATTGTGAAACTTTGCATAATCATCATCAAGCGATATGCCGACAGCCTGCAAAAGCTTGGTAATGGTGTTTTTCTTCCGCCGTTTTTCATCGTCGCAGTTGTTGGCTTTCAACAGCATCATGTCCAAAACATCAGATATTTTACGCGATGGAGCCGATGTAGGCTTCGAAGATGTCGGTTGATTGGCTAAAAATGCTTCAATCATCGGTCGCATCTCAACAAATTGCTTTATTAATAACCGGTCTTCTTGGCTTAAATTCATCTGATTGGATTGCGTGGCAATGTTTCCCAACAGATTTAATTTTTCAATATTTTCACGCTTATTACGCTTTGATAATCGCTTTTGTATCTGTAATTGCGACAGCATACCATAGTTGCCGTTGCCTAAACCTTGTCCTAAGTCAACATCAAAGATTAAGTCATTGAAAAGGCGACGTAATTCATTAAAAGGCCAATTTTTATCTGTTGTCATTGCGCGTAATTTATCTCTTGCTTCAAAAAAATTGTCTGTGTGTAGCGATATACGCTTATATCGGCGTTTGCCACCCACACGTTCGAGCTCGACTCTATAATAAAAAATATTATTTCGCAACCACAAATGGGGTACTTTTGCATCACAGTTTGCATCACACTTTTTAAGCATTTCAGCCTCCATACGTTATTTTGACGAAGGTTTAAGTGTAAATGCTTGATTTATAATGCTTTTGAATTTTTGGAGCGGACTAAACTTTTCAGTCTTTAAAAGCAAAAAAGCCTTGAAAATCAAGGCTTATAAATTGGAGCGGGCAATGGGAATCGAACCCACCTCCTCAGCTTGGAAGGCTGATATACTAGCCGATGTACGATGCCCGCATATTCTATTTTGCCGGGATGCAAGCAGTATTATAGCATGATTCGCGGCAAATGTCCAGCTTTTTTTGCCCAAAGTGCAGAAGGAGAAGAAACCTTTGCCGATGAGCTGGCGTTTGCCTGTTTACTTTGGAGCAGTTTTATTGTAAAATAGATAAGAGATAAAATCGGCGGCGCACAGCGCGGCCAAATCTGATACAGGTGGTGTATGTTATTATGGCATTGAAATATCAGCGTATCCTTCTGAAGATCAGCGGCGAGGCCCTGGGCGGCGAAAAGGGCACCGGCTTTGACGAGCCGACCATGGACGCGATCTGCGGCGGCGTGAAAAAGGCCCACGACCTGGGCGTGCAGATCGGCATCGTGGTGGGCGGCGGCAACTTCTGGCGCGGCCGTTCCAGCGGAAAGATGGAGCGCACCTTGGCCGACAAGATCGGAATGCTGGCGACCGTGATGAACGCGCTGGCTGTCTCCG
>OHLP01001101.1_pt1 | contig 11188 bp, 6 predicted proteins | sample 1569111 | NCBI WGS metagenome assembly OHLP01 (sample SAMEA3879504, study PRJEB24766) | human gut metagenome | biome: human-associated habitat; feature: feces | place: USA | collected 1985/1987 | reverse complement strand
ACATCGGTATGGGTAAAGACCACACTCTTTTCGCCTTGGTAGACGGAACTGTACAATTCAAAGTAGGTAGAGAAGACAGAAGATTCGTTTCTGTTATTCCTGCCGAAAATGCAGAAGCATAAGTTTCCGGACAAAAAATAAAGCGAAGGGATGCAATCAGACAGATTGCATCCCTTTCTTTTTAAGCGCAAAAATAAGCAAGTTTCTTTTTTGTAATACTTTTGATTTGCACTATCTTTGCCCTCACAAATCCGGAATATCATAAAAACAAGTATAAGATATGCTTACCATTAAACAAATTACAGACAATACCGACGCGGTAATCCGCGGACTGGAGAAAAAGCACTTCAAAAACGCCAAAGAAACCATTGAGCAAGTGCTGGAAACCAACAACAAACGACGCAATACCCAAACAATCTTAGATAAGAACCTGTCGGAGGTCAATTCCCTGTCCAAATCTATCGGAATGCTGATGAAAGAGGGCAAGAAAGACGAGGCAGAGACTGCCAAAAACCGTGTAGCCGAATTGAAAGAAGCCAACAAGGCATTGCAGGAAGAAATGGACCAAGCTGCAACCGACCTGCAGAACCTGCTCTATACAATTCCCAATGTTCCTTACGACAGCGTACCCGAAGGTGTAGGCGCCGACGACAATGTGGTTGAAAAAATGGGCGGTATGGAAACCGAACTTCCCAAAGATGCGCTTCCACACTGGGAACTGGCCAAGAAATACGATCTGATAGACTTTGACCTGGGTGTTAAAATCACGGGTGCGGGCTTTCCTGTATATAAAGGAAAAGGCGCACAGCTCCAACGCGCGCTCATTAACTTCTTCCTGGACGAGGCACGCAAATCGGGCTATACGGAAATAATGCCGCCGACAGTGGTCAATGCGGCTTCCGGTTACGGTACCGGCCAGTTACCCGACAAAGAGGGTCAGATGTATCATTGCGAAGTGGACGATTTGTATCTGATTCCGACCGCCGAAGTTCCCGTAACGAATATCTATCGCGATGTAATCCTTGACGAGAAGCAGCTTCCTATCAAAAACTGCGCTTATACACAATGTTTCCGTCGCGAAGCAGGCTCATACGGTAAAGACGTGCGCGGCTTGAACCGTCTGCACGAATTCTCCAAAGTAGAATTGGTGCGCATCGACAAGCCGGAACATTCCAAAGAGTCTCATCAGGAAATGCTGAACCACGTGGAAGGATTGCTCCAGAAACTGGAACTGCCTTATCGCATCCTGCGTCTGTGTGGTGGCGACATGAGTTTTACAGCTGCACTTTGCTTCGACTTCGAGGTGTACTCCGAAGCACAGAAACGCTGGCTGGAAGTAAGTTCGGTATCCAACTTCGACACTTATCAGGCCAACCGCCTGAAATGCCGCTACCGTACAGCGGAAAAGAAAACAGAGCTTTGCCATACATTGAACGGTTCTGCATTGGCATTGCCGCGTATCGTAGCAGCGCTATTGGAAAACAACCAGACACCGGAAGGTATCCGCATTCCGAAAGCACTGGTTCCGTATACAGGATTTGAGATGATTGACTAAGGAGTTACGCTCTCCCATTAGTTGTCATTTACCCATTAAAAACAATAAAGGTGCATCAGAATATGAAACTTCTACTATTCTGATGCACCTTTATAGCAATTAGGGCAAAAACCCATATCGCGTCACAATCCTTTAAATAGCTCCTTACCGCCCCTTGCCCCTATTCTTGTGTGGCCATTATATTTTTTCTGAAAAAGAATAGGAAATCTCCCGATATTATTCATATATTTGTCAATAGTAACTTTATATACTATTTATCCTTTTAGTGAGCGCGTCTTTATCAAGTTGTTTTTTTCTGGTGTAACATCATCATACTAAAGGATTATTAAAAAAGGATGTGAAAAGCAAACAATTATAGAACATGTATATCAAGCAAGACGGTGCCAATAAAAAAAAGAGACCGACGATAAATAAATGGATTTACCGTTTTCTTGCCATAGTGAGTATGCTGCTCGTGGTGATTCCTGCCGGGGCCAATGTGCATTATAAAATCGGCGTCATACATTCCTATGAGAAAGGCTACCATGATGCTGAAAGATACCACCAGACACTGGAAAAAGAGCTTTCGACCGTGGGTATTAAAGCTGAAATCAACGATCTTTTCTTGAATTGTGATGAATTGAGATACGAGGATGAACTTGTCCGTGCTTCTTTTTTTATCGATGAACTGACCGATTGGGGAGTCGATATTATCGTTATTTTCAATAATCAGGCCGCTTATTCCATGCTGAAGTGCGATAATCCCCGCCTGCGCAATATCCCCGTGGTGTTCAGCGGAGTGTACCACCCCGACCGGGAACTCATCGGGCAATTCCCCAATGTCACCGGTTTCAGCGATATTCCGGACTTTGTCAGCACAATCAGAATGATTGAAAATATGATGGGAAAATCACGCATAGTGGTGATGAGCGGCAGTGGCATGATTGATAAACAGATGTGGGAAAACCTTGACACCCAATGCAAGGAGGCCGGAATCGAGACCTACGAAGGCGATGTCTTTGAACATATCCTGGCGCACCGGGTAGTCCGGAATGCCTATTTAGAGGAAAAGGATGAATTGATTAACGAAGAGATTGATACAACCGTCGTCATGCGTCTGATGAGTGAAGCTATGCCCCTGCGTACTATCCAGCAGACCGCACGGGGTTCCGAAACCTATCTGATGCTGACTTCGCGCACCTACAATTCTATGGATGCCCAGGAGTTTTTCGTCAATCCTTCTTTTGCCGTCATCAACGAAGGATTCGGTTCGAATACAAAAATGCTGGGCGGCTATTTCTGCCCCCTGGAATCACAGATGAAGCACCTGGCAGAGGGAATTGCCCTGCGTTTGCAGGGAAAAATGCCTGCACAGCAAATCACACCCCTGCCGAAAGAATATGTCCTCAACTGGCATGCCTTGCAACGTTACGGCATTTCCGCCACCGGACTGCCTGAGGAATATACCGTCATGTATATACCGTTTTTCGTCCGCTACCGTTCCTTGCTCATTTCGGGTTTCCTGTTGGCCTCATTCCTTATCGTCGCCGTCATTGCTTTCCTTATATATAGCATATGCCATGAACGGGGACGGAAACGGGAGGCTTTGCGTGCGCTCCGGTATGAGCACGAGACTCTTGAACTTGCTATCGAAGGAGGCATGACGTATGCCTGGCGGAGGGAGAAAGGCGGCCTCAGTTTTGATCCGCATTTCTATAAGTTAATTCATTATAGGGACAAATTCATAACACGGGAGCAAATCTTACAATACATTCATCCGCAGGACCGCGAGCGATTTTGCGCCCGTTTCCTGCAAAGCAACCAGTATACCAACCAAAGGGAACAGTATCGCTGTAACTTCAGCGGCAAATATCAGTGGTGGGAATTTCGCTACAATTATGTGCTCAGCGACGGGCATGCGGCAGTGGTCACAGGGCTTTTACAAAATATACAGGAAGTAAAGGACAGGGAAACGGAATTGATCGAGGCACGTAACATTGCCGAGCAGGCGGAACTGAAACAGTCGTTCCTGAACAATATGAGCCACGAAATCCGTACTCCTCTCAATGCAATCGTCGGTTTTTCCAGCATACTGGCCGAAACCCTGCAAACGGATGATGAGGAAATCAAAGAATATATCAATATCATCCACACAAATACAGATTTGTTGCTGAACTTAATTAACGATATCCTTGAATTATCCCGCATTGATTCGGGGGCGGCTTCGTTTACCCGCCAGGATAAAAATGTCCGTACGCTACTGGAGTCCTATTACCGTACGTTCCATGTGCAGGTAAAGCCCGGACTAGAATTCCTATGCGATTTTCCCGACGAGAATTACACCGTCAGCGTCGATCCCATGCGCTTGCAACAGGTGGTTACCAATTTCTTGTCGAATGCCAATAAATTTACGGAATCCGGATATATCCGGCTGGGATACCGCTATATCGCCGAAGAAGATAAAATCAGTATTTTTGTCGAGGATACAGGGAAGGGCATCCCCAAAAATGAATTGGAAATGATATTTTCCCGTTTTTATAAACGGGATGAGTTTGCACAAGGTGCGGGACTGGGGCTGGCTATCTGCCAAGGAATAGTCCTTCGGCTGCACGGGCAAATCAAGGTAGAATCGGAGATGGGCAAAGGAAGCCGGTTTTCAGTTCTGCTTCCGGCAGTTGCTGCTGACGGGATACAGAATGATTCTGTTCGGCAAAGGCCTGCGTCATGAGCAGAAAAAAACAATTCAAACCATGTCAAATACATTGAGATTCGTCTTTCTTCTTTTCTTCCTGTTTGTGGGAGGAAAGACAATGGCACAAATCACGACATCCGGAATCCGGGGCTTGGTTGCCGATGAACAGTCGGAGCCGGTTGTGGGGGCGACTGTCCTTGCCACTCATATCCCTTCCGGTACACGTTATGGAGGAGTAACCGATGCGGACGGCCGTTACTACGTCCGGGGGATGCGTACAGGTGGACCGTACAGAATTGTGATTTCATTTCATTTGTCGGTATGCAGACCAGTGAAACCGATGGGGTTAATCTGAAATTGGGTGAAGTTTTCCGGCATGATGTAAAAATGGTCGAAGCTACCGAATTGCTTTCAGTAGTGGTTATTTCTGCCCGTGCCGGGATAGATGCCACTAAAACCGGGCGGCGATGAATATCGATGCGGCAGAAATCAATCGGACACCGTCTGTCTCCCATAGTATTGCCGATATGCTCCGGATGAATCCGCAGGTGCGCAGTGACAACGACGGTGCCATGTTCTTTCTGGGCACCAACAACCGCTACAACAGCTTCCGTATCGACGGAGTGATGAACAACGATGTCTACGGTCTGGCGGCTAACGGCTCCAACGGCGGACAGGCCGGCACACAACCGGTATCCATGGAAACCATTGAACAGATACAGATCAATATCACCCCCTTCGACATACGCCAATCTGGTTTCACGGGCGGTTCCGTGAATGCCGTCACCAAATCGGGTACCAACGAATTTCACGGCTCGCTTTATGGATTCGGAAATAATGAAAAACTCATCGGACGGCGCTACCGGCTGATGAACGGGCTTACCAGCGAGAAGTATCCCGAACAATATGAATATCAAGCGGGCATAACGCTCGGAGGACCCGTTGTGCGGAACAAGCTGTTCTTTTTTGCCAATTATGAGAAAGCGGACAAGACTTATCAGAATCCATACGCTATCGGTAAGTCGGCATCGCGTGTCGATGCTGCCGTGGCGCAGTCGATATGGAAGAAACTGCAGGAAATGGCCGCAGCCCAGGGAGTAACATACGGGGGCAATCTGGATGCCACGGATGTATATACCAAATCCGACAAAGCGGGCATCCGGTTGGACTGGAACATCAATGACAAACAAAAGCTGTCATTCCGCTGGAGTTTGGTTTCTGCCCGACAAATGAACAGTGCCAGTACGGCTCTTAACTTGAATGCTACCGATTATAGTTATGATTTTGTTTCGAAAACGAGTTCTTTTGTTGCCGAATTGCAAAGCCGTTTGTCGGACAGGATGGACAATGAGTTGCGTGTTTCCTACGTACGGGTAAGGGACAGACGGGAACCCGGCGCTCCTTTTCCTATGGTACAGGTCAATAATGTAGGCGACGGCATCCTGAACCTGGGCAATGACCGGTCTTCTATGGCAAATACGCTCGACCAGGATATCTGGTCGTTTACGGATAACCTTACCTATACGGCCGGAAAACATACTCTTGTTATGGGTACGCACAATGAATTTTATCACTTTTCCAACCTGTTCATCCAAGATGCTTTCGGGAGTTATTTTTTTGATAATCCAGACGATTTCTACGCAGGACGAATCAAAGAATACCGCTTCGGGGAGGCAAATGTGGCGGTCACCGGCGATACGCGCTGGGCGGCTGCATTCAGGGCCGGAATGCTGGGATTTTATGTGCAGGACAATTTCAGCGCAACGGATAGGCTCGACCTGACTTTCGGACTACGGGCGGATATTCCTCTTTTCTTCGATACTCCGGCCGAGAACGCAACTTTTAATGATTTTATGGCTTCCCGGGGCTGGAACTATAAGACCAATTCCAAACTGAACAGCCGTCCGCTTTTTTCTCCCCGCCTGGGTTTCCGTTGGAATGTCGGACAGGCGCAAAAGTATGTATTGCGCGGAGGAGCCGGCATTTTCACCGGACGTATCCCATACGTCTGGCTAAGTAACAATTTCGCCAATACCGGCGTGCAGCTTTCTGTCTATAAGATTGCCAACAGCACCGACCATCCGGATGCCACTAAAGACCTGTCTTTCATCCTCGATCCCGCCAAACAGAGACAGAATGCCGGACAGCTTACTGTCGGCGGTTCGCAGACAATCAATATCTTTGACAAAGATTTCAAACATCCTCAGAATTTCCGGGCAAACCTGGCATTGGATTTCTCCCTTGGTGGAATCCGCTGGACGGCCGAGGCGATTTATTCGAAGACGCTGAATGACATTACCTATCGCAATCTGGCTGTAGATCTGAACGGAAAGACGCTGGGAGAAGCGTTTCCAGCCCTAAGTTTCGACCACCGTCCCCTCCTGAGCAAAATCGAGGGAGCTGAGAATTACACAGGAATCTATGTGCTGAGGAATACCGGAAAGGGTTACACCTACCACGCTTCGCTCTCGGGAGAAAAGAAATTCGCTTTCGGTCTGGACGTCCGGGCTTCCTATACTTTCATGAGGTCCCGCACCCAGAACAATGGCACATCCTCTGTCGCCCAGTCCAACTGGCAGTACAACTATACCTACCAAAATCCCAACCGTGCCGAACTGGCAAACTCCTCTTTCAATATTCCCCACAGCATCAAGGCTTCTGTCTTTTACACCGGAAAATGGAATAAAAATCAGACCACCACAGTCGGTCTGTTGTACAACGGCAGTAGCGGAATACCTTATAATGTATGTTACAACGGCGATTTGAACGGAGACACGGGAAACAATGACCTGATTTATATTCCTACCGATGAGGAAGTCGACCGGATGACTTTCTCCCCCACTTCCGCCTATACTGCCGAGCAACAAAAGGCTAATTTCAAGGCTTGGCTATCTCGGGACGAATATATGAAGGAACATCGCGGCGAGTATTCCAAACGGAATGCAGGCAACGAAAAGCTCGAGCATCATTTCGATTTCCATTTATCCCACCGTTTGCAGTTTATGCTGGGAAAAAGCAAACGGGAACTGGAATTTTCTCTGGACATTATCAACATCGGCAATATGCTGAACAAGGATTGGGGGCGCACTTCCGCCTCTTACGGTTATTATAACCCTATTAACTATAAAGGGGACGGTAGTTTCCAGTTCCTACACGATGCAGACTACAACATGCGCTCCTACAACGATTATTACTCCCGCTGGAGAGGACAGACCGGGGTAAGGCTGATTTTTTAACGTTGGAACAAAGGGACGGTTTTTTCCCTACACATTCTTTGTTATTAACAAATAACCCGTATCTTTGCATAATCTATCATTCTGAAAGAAATCGCGTAATTACACCAACAAAATTATAAGATAATGAATAAAATCATTAGCAAAGAACATTTCTCTGAAAAGGTCTTCAAATTAGTAATTGAAGCACCGTTAATTGCTAAATCGCGCAAGGCAGGACACTTTGTAATAGTACGTGTAGGCGAAAAAGGCGAACGCATGCCGCTGACCATTGCCGCTGCCGACCCTGTAAAGGGAACTATCACTTTGGTTGTACAGGAAGTAGGTCTCTCATCTACCCGCTTGTGTGAGCTGAATGAAGGTGATTATATAACCGATGTTGTCGGCCCGCTGGGACAAGCCACCCATATCGAGAACTTCGGAACTGTTGTTTGCGCCGGTGGCGGTGTGGGTGTAGCCCCGATGCTCCCCATCGTGCAGGCATTGAAAGCTGCCGGTAACCGTGTGATTACAGTGCTGGCAGGACGCACCAAAGAACTGATTATCCTTGAAAAAGAGATGCGCGAAAGTTCCGACGAGGTCATTATCATGACGGACGACGGTTCATACGGCCGTAAAGGTTTGGTTACGGAAGGTGTGGAAGATGTTATCAAACGCGAGAAAGTAGACAAATGCTTCTGTATCGGCCCGGCCATTATGATGAAATTCGTTTGTTTGCTGACGAAGAAATACGAAATACCCACCGATGTATCCTTGAATACCATCATGGTAGACGGAACCGGAATGTGCGGCGCCTGCCGCATCACCATCGGCGGTAAAACCAAATTTGTATGCGTAGACGGTCCGGAATTCGACGGTCACCAGGTAGATTTCGACGAAATGCTGAAACGCATGGGTGCATTCAAAAATATCGAACGCGAAGAAATGCATAAACTGGAAGAACCGCAAACTTGTCAGGCAACCGGCGAGAACACTCAGGCAGAAGATGAAAAAAGCCGCAATGCCGCCTGGCGCCAAGAGTTGCGCAAATCCATGAAAGCCAAAGAGCGTACTGCCATTCCCCGCGTGGAAATGAACGAGTTGGATGCGGAATACCGTTCACACAGCCGTAAGGAAGAAGTGAACCGGGGATTGACCGAGGAACAGGCTTTAACAGAGGCCAAACGTTGTTTGGACTGCGCCAATCCGGGGTGCATGGAGGGTTGCCCCGTAGGCATAGACATACCCCGTTTCATCAAAAATATAGAACGCGGCGAGTTTCTGGAAGCAGCCAAAACATTGAAAGAAACCAGCGCATTGCCCGCTGTTTGCGGTCGTGTGTGTCCGCAGGAAAAACAATGCGAATCCAAGTGTATCCATTTGAAGATGAACGAAAAGCCGGTTGCCATCGGTTATCTGGAACGCTTCGCCGCAGATTACGAGCGGGAAAGCGGACAAATCTCCGTACCGGAAATCAAAGAAAAGAACGGAATTAAGATTGCTGTAATCGGTTCGGGACCCGCCGGTCTGTCTTTCGCCGGAGATATGGCGAAATATGGTTACGATGTTACCGTATTCGAGGCACTGCACGAAATCGGCGGCGTATTGAAATACGGTATCCCCGAGTTCCGTCTGCCCAACAAGATTGTGGATGTAGAAATCGAGAACCTTGCCCAAATGGGTGTGAAGTTTATCAAGGACTGCATCATTGGCAAGACATTAAGCGTAGAACAACTGGAAGAAGAAGGGTTCAAAGGCATATTCGTCGCTTCCGGTGCCGGACTGCCGAACTTTATGAACATCCCCGGTGAAAACTCCATCAATATCCTATCGTCCAACGAATACCTGACGCGCGTCAACCTGATGGACGCTGCCAGCGAGGATTCCGATACGCCTGTGCCTTTCGGTAAATGCGTAGCCGTTATCGGTGGCGGTAACACGGCTATGGACTCCGTCCGCACAGCCCGCCGCCTGGGCGCTGAACGCGCTATGATTATCTACCGCCGCTCGGAAGAAGAAATGCCCGCACGTATCGAGGAAGTGAAACATGCCAAGGAAGAAGGTGTGGAATTCCTTACACTCCACAACCCGATAGAATACATTGCCGACGAACAAGGAAAAGTAAAACAAGTGGTTCTTCAAAAAATGGAACTGGGCGAACCCGATGCATCCGGACGCCGCAGTCCTGTCCCCATTCCGGGAGCTACCGAAACGATTGACATAGACCTTGCTATTGTCAGCGTGGGTGTATCGCCTAATCCGATTGTTCCGAGTTCTATCAAAGGACTTGAATTGGGGCGCAAAGGTACGATTGCCGTAAACGACAACATGCAGTCGTCCATACCGACCATTTATGCCGGTGGCGACATTGTCCGTGGCGGCGCTACCGTAATCCTCGCTATGGGCGACGGGCGGAAAGCCGCTGCAGCGATGAATGAACAACTGAAGAACTAAAGAAGCTTCACCATAAAAAAAAGAAAGCGTATCGCAATGAACGATACGCTTTCTTTTTCTTTCTATCTGATACAGAACTTATTTCACCACCTTGTTTGTCACCGGATCGGGAAAAATCACCGTCGGCTTAAACGTCTTGGCCTCTTCAAAGTCCATCAATGCATACGACATGATAATAACAATGTCATCCGGTTGAACCCTACGGGCTGCCGCGCCGTTCAAACAGATTTTGCCCGAACCGCGCTCGCCTTTAATGATGTAAGTTTCAAAACGTTCACCGTTATTATTGTCGGCAATATAAACCTTCTCGCCGGCAATCATGTTAGCGGCATCCATCAAATCCTCGTCAATCGTGATGCTCCCCATATAATTGAGGTTGGCTTCCGTAACACGGGCGCAATGGATTTTAGACTTCAACACTTCAATCATCATAAGATTGGCTTTTTTATGTTTATTATTCCTTATACTTGATATTGTCAATCAGGCGGACTTCTCCGCAGAACACCGTAATGCAACCCACGGCATACGAGGTATCTTCCCAATCGGCAATCTTCTGCAACGTGTTGCCATCCACCAGTTCAAAGTATTCCAGACGCAAGCCGGGAGCGGCTGCAATGGCATCTTCCACAAACTTCTGTGTCTCAGCAACCGTATGCGAAGCCGCAAAGGTACGACTTTCAAATAAAGTCTGCGAAATTTTCAAGGCATTTTTGCGTTCCTCGTCAGACAGACGGGCATTGCGGCTACTCAGCGCCAAGCCGTCTTCCTCACGTACGATGGGACAACCTACAATCTCCAACGGATACTTCATCTGACGCACCATTTCACGGATAATGGCCAATTGCTGAAAGTCCTTTTCTCCGAAATAGGCGCGATCCGGCTGCACCGCATCAAACAACTTGCTCACAATCTGGCACACACCGTTAAAGTGTCCCGGACGAAAGGCTCCTTCCATTACCGTATCCAAAGGTGCGTAGCTGAATTGGCGCGTATCCGGTTCCGGATACATCTCCTCCACTGCCGGAGCAAAAACAAACGCAGCCCCACATTCTTCCAGCAAACGACAATCAGCTTCCGGCGTACGGGGATATTTGATTAAATCATTTTGGTCATTAAACTGAGTAGGATTTACAAAAACACTTACTACAGCGGCATCATTCTCCGCCACACAACGTTTTACCAATGAAGCATGACCGGCATGCAAGGCCCCCATCGTAGGTACCAGACCGACCTTCTTACCCTGGGCTCTCATAGCCGAAAGTCCGGCCTGCAAGTCCTTGATAGTATGTACTATTT
>OHLP01001095.1_pt1 | contig 11219 bp, 7 predicted proteins | sample 1569111 | NCBI WGS metagenome assembly OHLP01 (sample SAMEA3879504, study PRJEB24766) | human gut metagenome | biome: human-associated habitat; feature: feces | place: USA | collected 1985/1987 | reverse complement strand
GAATTATAAAGATTAACATCGAGGAGGAAATGAAGTCTTCGTACATTGACTACTCCATGTCGGTCATTGTTTCACGTGCCCTTCCGGATGTTAGAGATGGTTTTAAACCTGTTCACCGAAGAATTCTTTTCGGTATGATGGGACTGGGAAATACGTCGGATAAACCCTATAAGAAATCTGCGAGAGTTGTCGGTGAGGTATTAGGTAAATATCACCCGCACGGTGACTCATCCGTATATGGCGCTCTCGTCCGTATGGCACAGCCGTGGGCTATGCGCTACATGCTTGTAGACGGACAAGGCAACTACGGTTCTGTGGACGGTGACAGCGCAGCCGCCATGCGTTACACGGAATGCCGCTTGCAAAAGATTGGAGAAGAAATGATGCAGGATCTTGATAAAGAGACTGTAGACATGCAAACCAACTTCGACGACTCGTTGCTGGAACCCACCGTAATGCCAACCCGCATTCCGAATCTTCTTGTCAACGGTGCTTCCGGTATCGCCGTAGGTATGGCCACGAATATGCCGACCCATAATCTGTCCGAAGTGATAGATGCCTGCGTCGCATATATCGACAATAATGATATCGACATCGAAGATTTGATGACTTACGTCAAAGCTCCCGACTTCCCGACAGGCGGTTATATATATGGTATGAGCGGTGTGCGCGAAGCCTACATGACCGGTCGCGGACGTGTTGTAATGCGCGCCAAGGCTGAAATTGAAACATCTTCCACGCATGACAAAATCGTTGTAACCGAAATCCCTTACGGAGTAAATAAGGCCGAATTAATCAAATCCATCGCCGATTTGGCCAACGAAAAGAAGATAGAAGGCATTTCCAATGCCAACGACGAGTCTGACCGCGAAGGTATGCGCATCGTCATCGACGTAAAACGCGATGCCAACGCCAGTGTAGTGCTGAACAAGCTCTACAAGATGACATTGTTGCAGACTTCCTTCGGCGTAAACAACGTAGCATTGGTACACGGGCGTCCTCGATTGCTGAACCTGAAAGACCTCATCAAGTATTTCGTAGAGCATCGTCACGACGTAGTTATCCGCCGTACACAATACGATTTGCGTAAAGCTAAAGAACGTGCCCATATCTTAGAAGGTTTGATTATCGCATCGGACAATATTGACGAGGTAATCAAAATCATCCGTGCCGCCAAAACTCCGAATGACGCAATCAGCGGTTTGATGGAGCGTTTTGAATTGACTGAAATCCAATCGCGCGCCATCGTAGAAATGCGTCTGCGCCAGTTAACCGGACTCATGCAGGACCAACTCCATGCCGAGTATGAGGAAATCCAAAAGCAGATTGCTTATCTGGAAGAAATCCTCGTTAACGACGAACTCTGCCGCAAGGTTATCAAAGATGAATTAATCGAGATTAAAACTAAATACGGTGATGAACGCCGCTCTGAAATAGTTTATTCGTCGGAAGAATTCAACCCGGAAGATTTCTATGCAGACGATGAAATGATTATTACCATTTCTCATATGGGATATATCAAGCGTACGCCGTTAAGCGAATTCCGTGCCCAAAACCGCGGTGGGGTAGGTTCTAAGGGAACAGAGACACGCGATGAGGACTTTGTAGAACATATATATCCTGCAACAATGCACAATACCATGATGTTCTTCACTCAAAAAGGTAAGTGCTACTGGCTGAAAGTATATGAGATACCCGAAGGAACCAAAAATTCTAAGGGACGCGCCATTCAGAACCTGTTGAATATAGACTCTGATGACGCCGTAAATGCATACCTGCGCGTGAAGAACCTGAACGATCAGGATTTCATTAACAGTCATTATGTACTGTTCTGCACAAAGAATGGCGTCATTAAGAAAACATTGCTCGAACAATATTCCCGTCCTCGCCAAAATGGTGTCAATGCCATTACAATCCGAGAAGATGACCGCGTAATTGAAGTGCGCATGACTAACGGTGACAACGAGATTATCATTGCCAATCGTAACGGACGTGCCATCCGTTTCCACGAAAGTGCCGTGCGCGTAATGGGACGTACAGCTACCGGTGTACGCGGCATGACGCTTGATGAAGACGGACAAGACGAAGTTGTCGGAATGATTTGTATCAAAGACCCTGAAACTGAGACAATCATGGTTGTGTCAGAACAAGGATACGGTAAGCGTTCCGATATTGAGGATTATCGTAAGACGAACCGTGGCGGTAAAGGTGTAAAAACTATGAATATCACCGATAAAACCGGTAAACTGGTAACAATCAAGTCTGTAACAGATGAGAACGATTTAATGATTATCAATAAATCGGGTATCACCATCCGTCTGAAAGTAGCAGATGTTCGTATAATGGGACGTGCTACGCAGGGAGTACGACTGATTAATCTTGAAAAACGTAATGATGAAATTGGCTCCGTATGTAAAGTTACCTCAGAAACCGAAGAGGATATCATTGCAGAAGAGGATAGCGATGCATCAGAAAAAACTCAGAACGATATAGTAAACAATGAAAATGAAGAATAGACACAATATTAATTTAAAATTTTCTACAATCATGAAAAGAGTATTATTTTCAATGGTTTTACTACTTGCGGCAGGCTTTACCTTCGCTCAGGAAAAGAGCGTGAAAGAGGCAAAAAGCATCGCTAACGACGTAAAACCGGATTTTGCACAAGCAGAGAAGCTCATCAATGAAGCTCTGAACAATGCTGAAACCAAAGACAACGCCGAAACATGGGATGTAGCCGGCTTTATTCAAAAGAGAATCAATGAAAAGGAAATGGAGAATGCTTATTTAAGAAAGCCTTATGATACTCTTAAAGTGTATAACAGCGCACTGAATATGTGTAAATACTACTTTAAATGCGATGAACTTGCACAGATTCCTAACGAAAAAGGTAAAATCAAAAATAAGTTCAGAAGATCAAACAGTGCTGCTATATTAGCTGCGCGTCCCAACCTGATTAATGGTGGTATCCAGTTCTTTAATTTAGATAAGAATAAAGAGGCTTTGGATTTCTTCGCAACTTATGTAGACATTGCCATCAATCCTATGTTTGAAAAGGAGAATCTGCTTCAAACAGATACTGTATTGCCCCAAATTGCTTATTATGCAAGCTTAGCTGCAGCCAAAATGGAAGATTATCCAAGCGTATTGAAATATGCACCTTATGCAAAGGAGGACAAAGAAGTGGGTAAATATGCCATGGAATTTATTTCTACAGCATTGAAAGCTCAAGGGGATACTGTCAAGTGGATCGCTTCCTTAAAAGATGGTATCCAAAAGTATCCTGAACATTCATTCTTCTTTGGACATCTGATTGATTATTATAGCAATAATAACAAGTTTGACGAAGCAATGCAGTTTGCAGATGATATGTTGGCTAAAGATCCTAATAACACATTCTATTTGTACGTAAAAGGATACCTTTATCACAACATGAAAAATTATGAAAAAGCCATTGAATTCTACAACAAAACCATTGAAGTAGATCCTAATTATGCAGAAGCATATTCCAACTTGGGCTTAATCTATTGCCTGCAAGCTCAGGATTTCTCTGAAAAAGCTACTACTGATGTCAATAATCCAAAATACAAAGAAGACCAAGCTACACTGAAAGTTTTCTATGAAAAGGCAAGACCTAATTATGAAAAAGCAAGAGAACTGAAACCTGAACAGAAAGATTTGTGGCTAAATGGATTATACAGAGTTTATTATAACTTACAAATGGGTCCTGAATTTGATGAAATAGAAAAATTGATGCAATAATTGAATTGCTACTATACCAAAGATAGCTTGAATATGTAAGCTATCTTTGGTATAATTTTCTTCCAAATTAGAGAAGGATAAAGGTTTATTTTAGTTTATGGTATTATATATTAAACATAATATTGATATTACATCACAAACATAGGAAATGGGATATGTAATAGTATAACCATGAAAAGATAAAAAATAAGTGGACTCCACTAAAACTAATTCAGCATTTAGCGGTAGCCCACATCCTTACCTAGACAGATTAAAATTATCATTTCAATTAGGCCGCCCATAGATAACCAGCAATGGTGTATCAGAATGGAAAATCATTTTTCTGGCAATTCCTGGATTAAACAAACGAGAAAATATATTTCGCTTATATGATGTCAATGTAATAATATCTATGTGATTAGTTTTAATATATTCATCCAAACTATTAAGGAAATCATCATTCTTCACTACATCATAATGAATTTCCAATTGCGGATACTGTTTTTGGAAATACTCTTTAATGCCACCCAACTTTATCTCATTCCAAGTGTCTTTTACATCAGCTAAGTGTATTAAAGAAACTGAGAAACAAAATGGCTTTAAACTATTGATTAATGAATCAAAAGCTATCAAGTCGCGCTGGTCAAAATTCGTAATAAATGCAATACGTTTTACAGCGTTAAATTCTTTGAACGGTGTATTCTCCGGAATGGCTAAAACCGGTACGCGACTACGCTCGATAACTTCAGCGGTTACACTACCAATCAAATCAATATCTTTCTGATTCTTACCACGCGTTCCCATGATGATAATTCTCGGACGATTTTCTTTAGAATAGCGTAATATCTCTTCTTCTGGAATGCCTTCTCTCAATACGCAAGTGTATTTTATATCAGGAAACTCTCCGGATGTAACTTTAGCTTTTACTTTATCGGACAAAGCATTCAAATCCGAATGTACTTTCTGCAATATATTCCGGACATTCTCTTCATCACTCAACTGATAGTTAAAAACATCACCGTATGGCAATGAAGTCGCATAGATAGGTGTAAAATATACATGAAGCAAAACAACTTCAGCATCTATGTTTTTTGCAAAATTAAAACCGAACTCACACGCTTTCAATGAATAACTTGAAAAATCGACAGGAATCAAGACCTTATTACTGCCTTTCTCTATTTGGGGCATCTTCTCTCCCACTACTTCTTCGGACAACCATGCCGAGCTTTCCGTAATTTTCAAAGCATGCGGTAGATCGCTTTCTTTTATACGAACACGCACACCGGAAGATACAACCGGTTGTATTTGATTTACATTATGAATGTAAGTCTCAATACCTTCATTTTCGAGAACATTCTTTAGTATTTGTGCCTTAGCATACGTAAGAATCGCTAATGTTACTAATTTATCTTCCATAAGTCGTCTATTATATTTATTTACAAAACAAACAAGAAATCCCAATTGTTTCTCAGCAATTGGGATCCTTCTTTACTTTCTTTTCTTAAGCCTGAACAGGTTCAGCAGTTTCACCTGCCATTTCATCTAAAATTTTTAAAGCCCGATCAAGAACGGTAGTATCATCAATCATTACTAAACCGCCATCCGGACCGGGTTCTAAGTGAATTCCAACACTTTTACCCTCCTTAAAGTTATGACCGCCAAAGAAATTTCTTACAGTGTCAACATTAAGTCCAAGTTCATCGGCTATTCTATGCATACTACCACTAGGTAATGAGTCTTTAATCTTACGGAGTTCATTAAATGTTATCGTTCTCATATTCATAAATTTAATGGTTAATACTTTGTTATTTCTTTATCACGCTATAAACTTAAGGAAAAAAAAAGATAAAACAAACTATTTATCTGTATTTTTCCATTATATGTTTAACATTCCCATAAATACAAAAAGAACCCGTATGAAGTAAAAGGAAATAGTTTCCTTTATTTCATACGGGCTTCTATATTCAGCAATGAATACTCTTAAATCACTTCTATTGCAGAAGCAGGAATCCACCCTACCTTACCATCTTCCAAGCGAATCTCTTTCCATTCGCGCATGGAATTATCTTTAATTTCAATTTTATGCCCTTCATGCAGAACGAATAAACCAGTACCACTTTCACTGGGAGTACTCCGTACTGTAACACTGGGAGACAAGACTATTGCATCATTCCTATCCAGTAATTCACTTTTCTGCTCCGAAGCAAAAATATTACTTAATACAGTAAATACCAAAAATAGAATTCCTGCTATAAACCCGCTTTTTTTCCAGATAATCTGTTTGGAAAAAAAGAATAGGGAAAACGAGATAAGCAAAAGAATAAAAAACACAATACCTAATTTAGCCCAAGCATCTACACTTAAACAATTTGTCAATGACTTAACCCAAGCTACAAAAAATATATCAGGTACAGAAACTACCTTATCTATCGTCTTGGAACGTGCTATTTCCAAATTAGCGCGAATATCTGCATTACCCGGTTGCAATAACAAAGCGCGTTCATAATTTAAAATAGCCTTTGCTATATCGTCTGCTTTATAATAGCTATTACCCAAATTATAATAAACTTCAGCAGCTTCACCTTTTTTTAATAAGCTCTCATATATTTGAATGGCAGAAGCATAATCATTACGCATATATGCACTGTCACCTTGTGCTTTCGTAACATTGTCAGCTGATTTAGTTGCAGAAAATTCCGTATGCGAACCTATAGACACAGAATCTTTGGCAGAAGCCGAAGTTTCTGCCGTTCCTTGCGCCCAAACAGCTAATCCTATCAGTAGACCAAATACTAAGGATATTACTTTCTTCATCATTATACATCCTCCCAATTTAATGTTTTATAGAGTTTTCCATTTTACTGATAACTTCCAAAGAATCTGAATAAACTTTATCCATAGCCTGATTATCATCTCCGGGAGCAAAACGGGCAAACTCACAATTGTTCAATGCATCAAGGAAATCTTTTATCAGTGCATCATCAACACCGTAATTGAGAAGCTCTCCCTCGACATTATCTTTAGATAAACGTGAAACCGGAATACTCAATTTATCGCTAATATATCCCCACAATGCTTTCAATACTTCATCATAAAATGCATCTTTCTTGTTATCTGCCAACAATTTCCCCGCTAACTTCATACGTTTCACAGCAACCTTATTTGCTTTCTTCGTACGCATTTTAGCAACATTGGCATTGGCTGCAATCTGTTTACGATAAACAATGAAGAACAGGACGAATGCAATGCCGGGCACTATGTAAAACAGCCAATAAGCCAAAGAACCGAAGAAGAAATCTCCTTTTTGGGAAAGAGTTACGTTATTCTGCTTGATATAACGTATGTCCTCATTCAAAACTTTCAAATCTTCTTTATTAGTAAAATTGGCAATAGTCTGAGCTGCATTACCACTTCCCTTTTCTACATGGAGTTCGTATTCCTCGGTCGTTAAAGTCTTGTATGTACGAGATTTAATATCGAAATAGCTGAACTTTACAGCAGGAATCTTATATGTTCCCGCATTACGGGGAATGGCAAGATACTCAATCACCTGACTGCCGGAGAGTCCGGCATTTGTCAAACGGAACTTATTATCAACCTTCGGGTCATAGACTTCAAAGTCTTCTGGGAATTTAACTTCCGGAGTAGAGATTAATTTCAGATTACCCGTACCCGAAATAACAAGCCTCACAGTAACAGCATCGTTTGTCTTAACATTCGTACTATTTATAGAAGAAGAAATACTGAATTCTCCCACTCCTCCGGAAAATCCCAAAGGCTTACCATCCGGTAAAGCTTTTACATCAACAACCAATTTAGGGGTCATTAATGTCTTCTTCACTTCTATGTAATTAGAACCTCCATTGAAGAAAGCTTCGAAAGGATCGTCCACATGAGTAACCTTGGCTATAGATGCATCAAAACGTGCCGCATCAATCGTTATTTTTCCCGGTTGTTGCGGAAATAATACAAATTGGCGGTATACGGTCGTCTGATAGTTTCTTCCTTTATAGTGTTCAAGACTCCATTTACGGTCATTAGGCAATTCGACTTCCTGAGAATGAAACCCTTTAAAATCGGGAAGTTTCACGTTGTCAAAACCTCTCAAGTCTACTAAAGTATATATCTTATATGTTAACAAGAGAGCCTCTTGCTCATACAGGTTCGTCTTATTGGCAGTAGCTGTAATAAACAAATCGTTATTCGATACTGATGTTCCTGATGAAGCACGACTTGCAGAGCCACTTTGTCTTCCACTATTTCCGGAAGCCCCTCCATTTGTTCTATCAGCAGGAAGTACTTTTACGTGCACAGAATTGGAAACCATCTGATTGCCCTCTGCCGTTATAGTAGCCCCGGGTATAGTAAAACTACCTTCAGCCGTAGCCATCAATATATAAGTAAATGTTATGCTACTTGTAGAGGTTGTCTGCCCATTGATAACTTGCACATTCTTCTGTTGTGAACGACTGGGACCCATCAGTACATCAAAACCTTTTATAGAAGGAGCCCGGAAATCTCTCACTTTCTGTGTGGTCACTGTATATGACAGCCTGAATTGATCACCTACTGCCACAACATCAGGTGCAGATGCAGTAAACGAAACCTTGCTATCTGCAAAAGCACGCAAACTGACTATCATCAGCACCATCCATAAGACAATTATTTTTCTCATATATTATTTCCTGTTATATTTATTACCAATCTTTTTCCAAACGACCACCTTGAATAACCTGCTGTTTCTTTACTTTATCCTGCACATCTTTTTCATCTTGCATCACAGAATTTAAAAGCTGCTCAGCATTCTCTTTAGACATCTCACTGTCCTTTTTCTGTGGTTGCGGCGGTTGTTGTTGGTCTTTATTCTGCTGTTGATCTTTATTTTGGTCCTTTTTATCCTCCTGCTGGTCCTGTTGCTGCTGTTTATTCTGGTCCTGGTTTTGCTGATTCTGCTGCTGGTCTTTCAGCATCTTTTGCGCCAAAGCCAAATTATAACGTGTTTCATCATCTTTCGGGTTATTACGTAATGACTGCTTATATGCTTCTACCGCTTTGCCATAATCTTTCTGTGATTGAAAAATCACCCCCATATTATGATAGATTTGCGCTAAATCATTCTTGTCCTTTTCTATCTTGGTAGCGGCAACATATTGTTCCATAGCCTCTTGCTGTTTATTCTGCTGAGCCAATGTATTTCCCAAATTAAACATAGAGACTGTAGACTGAGGATTCGTCTCCAAAGCTTTACGATAATTTACCTCCGCATCCACATACACGCTATCTTTAAAAAAACGGTTCCCTTTACGGATAAAATCACGTTCGGCTTTCTGAGCCGAAGCTGTAGCTGCCATTAGCAGCAATAAAAAAAAGCTTATATATTTTTTCTGTAACATACGCATCATTTCTTATTGGAAAACAAATGAATATTACGGAACAGAGGATTCTTGCGTTCCAATACCAGCATTTCTGCCAATAAAAGCAACAGAATAATCCATGCCACAGCCTGGAACTGCTCATTAAACTCTGTGTATACCTGTGTTTCCACATCAGCTTTCGCCATTTTATTAATTTCCCGGCTAATCGCCTTTTGAGCACCATTTGTATTATCTACACGCACATAGATACCATTGCCCGCCTTAGCTATCTCCTGACACATCTGTTCGTTCAAACGGGTTACAATCACGTTCCCGTCACGGTCGCGACGATAATCATTTGTCCCTTCTGCCGGGATGGGAGCTCCCTCAGGCATACCTACGCCAAGAACATTCACCTGAATACCTTTTTCTGCGGCATCTTTAGCAGCTTCCACTGCACCACCTTCATGATTTTCACCATCAGTAATGACAATCACTGCACGCCCTACCCCCTCTTGCGGAGTAAAACTACGGGAGGCCAAATTAATGGCTGCTCCAATTGCTGTACCTTGTTTGGAAATCAATGAAGGATCTATAGACTCCAAAAACATCTTGGCTGATATATAATCGCTTGTAATAGGAAGCTGTGTAAATGCATCACCTGCAAAAACAATCATACCTACTTTATCATTCTCCATTTTATCCACCAACTGCGCAACAAGTCTCTTTGCCTTCTGCAAACGACTGGGCTGTACATCTTGTGCCAGCATCGAATTGGAAATATCCAATGCAATCATCACTTCAACTCCCTGACGCTTCACTGTTTCCAGTTTAGAACCAAACTGCGGACGCGCCAACAATACAGAAAACAGACCGATAACAATAAATACCATCCAAAACTTCACATCCGGACGATATTTGGATACGTCCGGCATCAACTGTGCCATCAGTTCCGGATCACCGAATTTACGGATATTCTTCCGTCTCCGATAATTGGAATACAAGTAGAAGGCTGCTAACAAGGGCAACAACAGCAACAAGTACAAATATGCAGGTTCTTCAAATCGAAACATTTCTTTATTTATTATTTTTACGATTTACTATTTACTAAACTTGTACAAGATACAATATCCTGAGAAAAAGGATGCGTATACTACGGTATCTTCTTCAATATTGAATTACGTAACAGAACTTCCAACAGCACACATAAGAAAGCTGCCAGAGCAAACCAGCGATACTCTTCCTGGCGCTTGCTGTATTCTTTTACGTTCAGTTTCGTTTTCTCCAGCTTATCTATTTCCTCGTATACCTCTTTCAACTTCGAATTGCTCGTAGCGCGAAAGTAATTACCATCCGTTGTTCCGGCAATTTGTGTCAGGGTCTTTTCGTCAATCTCAACCGGCATATTGACATACTGCACAGTTCCACCTACCGGATAAGGATATGGAGCCATACCGTTAGTACCTACACCGATAGTATAAACACGGATACCGAAACTTTTAGCTATCTCGGCAGCCGTCAACGGAGAAATATCTCCTCTATTATTCGTGCCGTCTGTTAAAAGAATAATCACTTTCGATTTGGCTTTGCTGTCTTTCAGCCGGGTAACCGCATTGGCAATACCCATACCCACTGCCGTACCATCCTCAATAAGACCACATTTTACGTCCTTTATCAAATTTAAAAGCACGGCATGATCTACCGTCAACGGACATTGCGTAAAACTTTCTCCGGCGAATAGCGTGATGCCGACATTGTCATTCGGACGGCCATTGATAAACTCTGCCGCCACATCCTTGGCCGCTTCCAGGCGATTCGGCTTCAAATCTTCAGCCAACATACTGGTGGAAACGTCTATGGCAAGCATTATATCAATACCCTCTATTTCACTATTCTGCCAGCTATCAGTAGTTTGCGGCCTGGCTAAAACGATAATAATCAAGGTTAAAGCTATTATCCTCAATACAAACGGTGCATGCAGCAAGTAATTCTTATAGCTCTTGGGAGCATGCGCATATACACGAGCGTCTGAAATTTGAAGCGTGGCTTCACTATTCTTCCGCCTCATGATATACCATACTATATAAGGTATAAGCAACAGCAGCAAAAATAAATATTCAATAT
>OHLP01001074.1_pt1 | contig 11526 bp, 7 predicted proteins | sample 1569111 | NCBI WGS metagenome assembly OHLP01 (sample SAMEA3879504, study PRJEB24766) | human gut metagenome | biome: human-associated habitat; feature: feces | place: USA | collected 1985/1987 | reverse complement strand
GCTTAGGAAACTCAAAAATGCATGCAGGGGTTGAAAACCGGAGCAGACAACATCAGGACAGGTATTTGATTGATATGTTAAATCCCCAAGAATAATGACTGAACTCTTATCATCCACAGGGTTTTCGGACTGTTCCCGGTTCTCTACTGTCCCATTATTTTCAAGAAATGAAATATTATCGTTTTTATTTTTGTAAACCTGATTTTAATGTTTATCTTTGTCATGTCGTTCAGTGTGAACATTGTTTCTTGGAACGATAAAAGCGAATGCATTAAGACTTCATTTTTGTCAAGACTTGGGAGATTGTTTCCATGAATAATAGATGGATGCCCTTGTTTGATGTGGTGTGTGTCTTAAAACTTATGTGAATGCCTGTTTTGGTTTTTAGATAATGGTATTGTGCAATTTGATATATTGATATGTTAATGATATGACGAGCCGAACGTAATGTTCGGAAAAGGACGAAAACAAGTCAGATTGAATGATGCTGTGAAGCATCATTCAATCGCAACTCCAATTTTACCGTGCTCGAATTCCTTATTAATAAGAGGATGGTTCTCACACAGAATCCCCCATGAACAGAAGGTTTCATACTTGTTATGTGTGAAAAAAGATTATATCAGCCAAACTGACGGACAAAATTCTCTCATCGGTATTATTTTATCTTTTCCCTGAAAGGACTTGATCTTTCCGGAAAATCTCTTGAACTTTTTACAACATCTCAGGCTCTTTTTTGAAAAGACTCAGGTTTTTCTGAAAGCACAAATATAGTTCTGAATCATATCAGGGAAATGAAATATTCTTCAATGATTTTTGTGGTTAAGCAATAGGAATATATTAATTTATACATTCATAAGAAATGAAATATAATAGGTTGTATGCTGCATTTATTTTTGCTTTTTTGGCAGGATGTAGCGGTGACGGACAATATAAAGAGGCACTACTGCCCCAAATTGATGTTAATAAGGTGTATCCCGAGAAGGAAATATTTCTTCAGGATGTGGCTGACATTGAATATATACCATTGGAAACAAATGAGGAAATGTTGTTTCAGGGTACAATAGCTGCCGTTTCCGACAAGGGAATACTTGGCGTGAGCCAACAAGGAGGTAAGTTGTTTTTGTTTGACCGTGACGGCAAGGCGAAAAATCTTATTTGCCGAAAAGGTGACGGTCCCGAAGAATATAATGTCATTCAGCGTGTTGATGTGGATTGGCAACGTGGTGAGGTCTATGTGTTAGGTTCGCCTACTAAAGTATATGTTTATGCATTCGATGGTACTTACAAACAGACATTGGATACAAAAGCTAATATCCGACAAGGGGATATGTTTAACTTTTCGGCCGATAAACTTATTCTGTTTAAGGAAAAGACCAATGTCGGTAAGGAAGGAGAAATGATCGCATATTGTCCTATCATGTTGTTGGACAAGTCAGGTGGAAACATTGATTCATTACAATATGTAAAGACATGGGATGCCAGCTTATCTATTGTGATAGAGGGTAATGAGAATATGAAAGCATATCTGTGGTGTGAAGTTATGCTGGGGCAAGGTGGGGAAACTTATCTGAATGATATTGCCTCAGATACTATTTATCGGATAAACAAAAAGACAAATGGGTTATTCCCCATATTGTTACGTACTCCTTCTGTCAGAGACTCGGAAGGTGGAAAATATTATTTGCGTTTGGAGGGAGTTACTTCACGTTATTATTTCCTGAAATGCCAGATTTCGTCTCTGGATATGACAGATATGGTTATAAAGGATGATAAGAGTTATTCGTTGGTTTATGATCGGCAGACAGGAGAGATATTCCGCCCCACATTTAGAAACAAAGACTTTCCATCTGAAGAATGGAGTTACACGATACGAAGTAATGGCGAGAAAGATTGTGTCTATCAGACGCTGGAGTCGTTTGCTCTGAAAGAAGCATTGGAAGAAGGACAGTTGGAAGGTTCGTTGAAGACTGTTGCGCAAGGATTGGATGAGGATGATAATCCGGTAATCATGGTTGTCAGATTTCGATAAATAGAGTTTTTGCGTTATCCTTTTTATAAGAAATATCCTGTTTGATTCGAAGTTTTTACTTACATTTGCCGTTATAAAATAAATTGTAAGTGAAAAACATGAGAAAACAACTATCTGTAACATTGGCTTGTTTCCTTCTGGCTTCGGTTAGTGCATCCGCTCAAGGCTGGAAAGCTTATGAAGAGGCTGCTCAAGGAAAGGCTTATGAAAAGTCCGATTGCGTGACTTTGCTGGACAGTACATTAGTGTCTGTCCAACCTACCGGACAGGGCTCTTTTGCCGTATGTAAAGTAATAAAAGTACAAACTCCGAAAGGAGCCGTATCCAATCGGATTATTAAGTATGACTATGACCCGCTCACAGCCCATGCCGAGTTTAAACGGGTGACTGTCTACCGTGCAGACGGAAAAGTGGAGAACCTTGATGTGACAAAGACCTGCGATTATGCTGCTCCTGCACGTGCCATTTATTGGGGGGCGCGTCAGATTATGCTTGAAGTTGGTGCTTTGCAACCCGGCGATATTGTTGATTATGAGATAGCAAAGAAAGGTTTCACTTATGCATTGCTGGCTGCTACACAAGAAGATGATTCCAAATTCATTCCTCCTATGCGTGGACAGTTCTACGATATTGTTCCTTTCTGGAGCAGTCATCCTACAGTGAGAAAAGTCTATAAGGTGGTTGTTCCGATGGAGAAGGAGATGCAGTTCCAGTTCTATCAGGGTGAATGTGCCTCTTCCATGCGTTATGAAGACGGTCGCAAGGCATATACCTTTGCCATGAACGATATGATGCCTTTTGGCAGAGAGCCGAATATGGTAGACCTTTTTGACGCTGCTCCCAAACTGATGATGTCTTCCACTCCCCAATGGCAGGATAAATCATTATGGTTCAATAAGGTGAATGAAGACTATGGCAGTTTTGCTCCATTGCCTGAAGCTCAGAAGAAGGTGGATGAACTTATTAAAGGCAAGAAGACTGAAATGGAAAAGATTGCTGTACTTACCCATTGGGTGGCAGATAATATCCGCTATGCCGGCATCTCGATGGGTAAAGGGGAGGGATATACCTTGCATAATACGAAAATGAATTACACTGACCGATGCGGTGTATGTAAGGATATTGCCGGAACCTTGATTTCATTCCTCCGTATGGCGGGCTTTGAGGCTGGAAGCCGTGTAGAAAGTATTCCTGCCGATCACTTTAACCACTGCGTGGCAGTAGTGAAATTGAGTAACGGTACTTATATGCCTCTTGATCCGACTTGGGTGCCTTTCTGTCGTGAATTGTGGAGTAGCGCCGAACAACAACAGAATTACTTGCCGGGTGTTCCCGAAGGTTCGGACCTGTGCCTGACACCTGTTTCCGCTCCCGAAAATCATTATTTCCGCATCAAGGCGGACAATCGTCTGGATGCCGACGGTACCTTGCGTGGCACTTTCACTGTGACTGCCGAAGGACAGAGCGACAGCAATATCCGTCGTATATTCACTACCGGTTTTCAGAGTGAATGGAAGAATACGATGGAACGTCAGTTGCTTGCCGTTTCTCCGAAAGCCCGGTTGCTCAGTGTGGATTATGGACGGAATCCCAAAGATTATCAATCAGCTCCTATAAAAATAACTTTTCGTTATGAAATTCCGGATTATGCTCTGAAAGGAAAAGATATGTTGTGTTTCCATCCGATGGTGATGAACAATCTTTATAACCAGGTGCGTTCGTATCTGCGAATAGATACCGGAGTAAAAGAACGTAAATATGGTTTTAAAGATGCTTGTTCACGGCTGGTGGAATTAGACGAAACGATTCAGCTTCCTGCCGGATATAAGATGGCAAATTCAGATAGAAACGACAATGTGGAAGGTTGCAGTGCTGATTTTGAAGGCTCGTTGGCACAAAAAGGAAATAAGATATTCCTGTACAACAAGCTTGCTTTGAAGAAACGGGTTTATGAGGCTTCGGATTGGGACAATTATCGTGATGCTGTGAATGCTCATAAGACATATGGAGATTATTTAGTGATTAAAAAGTAAGGCAGAATGAAGAAAAGATATTATTATATATGTATGTTGTCTGTACTATTATTGATGTTAGTGCTTCCAACAAAAGCTGCTTCCGAAGCAGAATTCGGTAAGCTGGTCAAATCTTACACGCTTCGTACGGATGGCAGTCAGGAGATGCGTGTACAGAAAGAATTGACTTTGTTTACTCATGCAGCTATGAATGGCCTGTATGGAGAGAGTTTTATCATTTACAATCCTGCTTATCAGGAACTGAAGATACATGAATCGTACACTCGTCAGAAAGATGGAAGTATAGTAAAGACTCCCGATAATGCTTTTGTAGAGGTACTTCCCTCGGCTGCTGCCGATGCTCCGGCTTACAATGGTTTGAAAGAGATGGTTGTGGTGCATACCGGACTTGAATTGGGGGCCACTATCTATTTGGATTATTCTGTTATCACTCGTCCGGGTTACCTTCCCGAATTGGATATCTGTGAGTCGGTAGAGGAGTTGTCTCCGATAAAAGAATATGTACTTTCACTGTCTGTACCCGACAATAAACCTTTGCATTACGAATTGTTGAACGGTAAAATGACTCCTGTTGTGAAAACTGTTGCCGGTATGAAAACTGTAACCTGGACACTCAAAAATGTTCAACCTCGTCCTCGTATGCTGGAAGTTTCTGTTTCGGCGGGAAATATGCAGGCTGTTGTAGCTTCTACTTATGGTTCGAAAGCCAATGCTTTGAAAGTACTCAAAAAGCAGTTTCCGGTTGCCGATGATAAAGTAGTGGCTGAGTTAGCTCAAAAACTGACAGCAGATGCCAAGACTACCGATGAAAAAGTGCACCGATTGGAAACTTATATCCGTAGCTTGGGTACTTGTCGTTTGTCATTGCTTCAAACAGGGTATCGTTTGCGTCCTGCATCGGAAGTGATTCGTTCGGCGTATGGAACAATAGAGGAAAAAAGTGTGTTGCAGGCTGCGTTGCAACAAGCAGCAGGTATTCCGACAGAAGTGAAAGCGGCATTTTTAAAAGCAACCGATGAGGATGCTGTGGGATTGTCTGCTCTGAATGGTTTGTTTGTAGAAAATCAGGCAATAGCAGATTTGAGAGATTTCTATGCCATTGTGAACATGGATGCACATCCTGTGCAACCGGCAGTCAAGCCGCATGCTATTTCAAGGACAGATACGTTGAAAATAACTCCTGAAGGAGGTAAGGTTTTGGCGGGCGGTTATCGAATGTATACGTTGCCGCAAGCATCTGAAGGGTGGGCTGCTTACGAAGGGCGGATGACTACGCTTAATTCGCAGCGTCCTGTGAATCTTCTTCTTTCTTATCTGCCTGACGAGACATATACCTGTATTGTAGAAACAACAGGCGGAATGGTTCCTGTAGCCCTTCCGGTCGTTAAAAAGATTGATAATAATATCGGTACGGTAGAAGTGGCGGTGAAGAAAACCGGAGATAAGATAGAAATATTTCGATCTCTGAAGTTGAAAAAACAATTGATTACTCCGACAGAATATCCGATTTATTATCGCTTGATGACGGAATGGATGGATACTGCCGCTACGACTTTATTATTTTGAAGTTTGGAAACTTATTTTCCGTGGAGATAGATTCAGGTATGTATCCTGAAATGCAGGAGTTTCGTAAGCGTGAAGATTAATTAAAGAAAAAGAGAAATGCGAATATTCAGGATTCGGTCCCGGATATTCGCGTTTTTTATTCTTTTTCCACAGATTTATTCGGGATACAAAAGGAATTTGATGAACCATTCTTTCGAGTAAAAAACACGTTAGGGAGTGTGTCAAAACCAAATCGGGCTATCCTATCGTCAGTTGTAGGGGCAGGGTTTGCCTGCCCGAAGACACAAAGCAAACTGTTTTCGGGCGAGCAAACATCGCCCCTACAAACTAAACAATACCTCATTACCCTTCTATTTCACTCAGTTCCAACCAACGCATTGATTTTTCATCAATCAAATCATTCAGTTCCGGTAATCGCTTCGATTTCTCGGTCAGCTCTTCTACACTCAAGGTTCCACTACAAAGGGCAGATTCTATATCTGCTTTCTCCTGTTCCAGTTCTCCTATTTCCTTTTCCAACCGCTCGTACTCCTTCCTTTCCTTGAAAGTCATACGGCGTTTATCATTCAACCGTACACGTGCCGTTTTCTCCTCTTTCGGCTTCTCGGCTTCCTTCTCACGTTGCTCTTTCACTTCGCGCCAATCTCTATAATCAGAATAGTTGCCGGGGAAATCACGAATATCACCTTGTCCTTTGAATACCAATAAGTGGTCTACCACCTTATCCATAAAGTAACGGTCATGACTCACCACAATCACACAACCCTTAAAGTTCTGAAGATATTCTTCCAACACCTGTAAAGTAATAATATCCAAATCATTGGTTGGTTCGTCCAGTACCAAAAAGTTTGGATTACGCATTAACACCGTACAGAGATAAAGCCGGCGCCGCTCTCCCCCACTCAACTTATACACATAACTGTGCTGCGTTTCAGGTGTAAAAAGAAAATGCTGAAGAAACTGCGAAGCTGTAAGGCGCTTACCATTGCCCAGTTCAATTACTTCGGCAATATCCTGCACCACATCTATCACTTTCATCTGTTCATCAAACCGTAAGCCATCCTGCGAATAATATCCGAAACGCACCGTCTCGCCAATATCTATCGTACCGCTGTCCGGCTTCTGCTCGCCCATCAGAATCTTGATAAAGGTGGATTTTCCCGCACCGTTGTTTCCCACAATTCCCATCTTCTCGTATCGGGCAAAGATATAAGAGAAATCGTCCAAAATCTTCAAGTCACCGAAACTCTTGTAAAGATGGTCTGCTTCAAAAATTTTCGAGCCGATATATGACGCCTTCATTTCCAGCTTCACATTACCGTCATTGAAACGTTGTTTTGCCACCTTTTCCAGCTCATAAAAAGCCTCCTCACGATAACGCGCTTTATGTCCGCGTGCCTGTGGCATACGGCGCATCCATTCCAATTCCGTACGATATAAATTATTGGCACGGGCTATTTCGGCATTTGTCGCCTCTATGCGTTCTTGGCGTTTTTCTAAATAATAACTGTAATTACCTTTATAAGAGTAAACCTGCTTATTGTCTATTTCGATAATTTCAGAGCAGACACGATCAAGGAAATAGCGGTCGTGAGTCACCATCAAAAGACTGATATTGCCACGTCTCAAATAATCTTCCAACCACTCCGTCATATCAAGGTCGAGGTGATTGGTAGGCTCATCCAAAATCAGGAAATCAGGCTCCGTGATAAGCACATTCGCCAAAGCAACACGTTTGAGCTGTCCTCCCGAGAGATGCTTCACCTGCTGATTGAAATCACGGATTTTAAGTTGCGAAAGAATCTGTTTTGCCTTTCGTTCATAATCCCAGGCTTTTTCATGTTCCATGCGTGCCAGCAGGTCCTCCATTCCCGGATTACCTTCGGTTTCCATACACCTTTCATATTCCTTAATAAGTTGCACGGTAGTATTACCGTGATGGAAACACGCTTCAAGCACAGTCAGTTCTTCGGGATAGTGAGGATCTTGCTCCAAGTAGCCTACACACAAATCACGACGAAACACAATGCTACCTTCATCATAACCTTCTTTTCCGGCTATAATATTCAATAATGTAGTCTTACCGCTACCGTTCTTGGCTATCAAACCGATACGTTGTCCTTCGGCTACCCCCAAAGAAATTTGATTAAATAAAACCAAATCACCAAACGATTTTGTAAGTCCGTCTATCTGTAAATATGGAACCATTCTCTTTTTTAATTAATATCATCCAACACAGCTTCCGCTTCGCGCTTAATTTTCTTAAATTCAGCCTTCAGGTCACAAGGAAGGTTTTTCTTCGCTTTATTCCATACTATGGCGGCAGGATCAATCAGCATATCGGAATTCATAAACTGCAAAGCCGGATATTCTTCCTTTCCGTCTATCACTGTCACCCATTCCATGCCTTCCATCTCATTAACCAGAATTGTGCCAAAAGCCACACCGAAGTTCTCCCAAGCCATACGCTGTTGAGGTTGGAAACGCCCACTATCCATTACTTCCTGAATCTTTTCAATATCCTCTTCCTGCGAAGAGAAGTCTTTTGTAAGCTGTTTCTTTATCGTACTTGAGGCCCATTCATAAGCACTATTCACCTCGCCTATCTCAAGCACTCGAATAGGAATAATCTCTTTAGGATAAGCCTTATTTTCACTGCGTATTTCTATGCTGGCAATAATATTCTCGGCAACAGTTTTATCACCACCCTTAGCTACCGTAAAAGAACATTCCACGCATATATCACGACAATCAATAACCCAAAAATGAGAGGTGTACCAAATGCCTTCTTCCTGAAAGCTATCCACACTGTAAGCCGATTGCACACCTCTTATCAGGGTCAATTCAGCAGCCGGATTTTCTTTCAATTCATAACTGACACATTCTTTTCCATAGTTTGTGTCAGCACCTCTATAAGCCGAGATTCGGAAATTTCCACTCCATTTGTCGGGGTCATAAAATAAAAAACTCTCTTCTGTATCTTCAAACTCACGCCAACCCGCAGGATATTCCAGCGAGAACCAGCCACCGGGAGCAATGTATTTCATAGTTCCTATTTTTTATATTTATTTATTTCACCGGTAATACTTCAATCCAATAATCATCCGGATCATTAATGAAGTATAGCCCCATCTCTGTATTTTCATAACATACACATCCCATTTCTTTATGGAATTTACGCACTTCGTCATAATCTCCTTCTACACGCAGACAAAGATGGCTTTCATTTTCGCCCAATTCATAAGGCTGCGGATGATCACGTAACCAAGTCAGTTCCAGCAAGAAGTTACTATGCTCATCAGCCATATATACTAAAATAAAAGAACCATCAGTAGCTACTTTTCGATTGGCTTCATGCAGCCCCAATGCAGTTTCGTAGAATCGAATACTCTGTTCCAAATTCGTTACATCAATATTAAAATGATCAAATCTTCCTTTTACTTTCATATTTCTTTAAATTTTTATAATCTGTCCGGGATACTTTATTTCTATAAAATGTGTTCCATGGGTTTCTGCCAAAGCACGGAAAGCATTTGCTTTCCCATAGTCGGGCGCGAAATGCATCGGTACAAAAATATTTGTTTTTATTCTCTTCACAAACTGTTCGGGACCTCTCATATATTCACGTCCCAAACGCGGATCTACAGGAAACATTGCTACATCCAGTTCATGCGTATAATCATACAGGTTATCCACTTCATGAAGGAAATTCTTTTCATATCCCTTCCATTCCTGTTCCGTACTTTCTTCCATCCAATGCCAGTTATTCAAATCGCCGGCATGGAAAAATTTCTTATTCTCTACTTCTATCAGAAAAGATACTCCTACATCCGTAGATCCGAATGCCCTGACCGATAAGGTTTCATCAGCATATTCCTCTCCTTTTTTCAACCAGACGGCGTCTTCTTTCTGCGCTCTTCTGTGTTTCAGAATATCCTTCGAAAAGATATAGATAATGTCTGGTCGCTGTGTTTTCCAGTCCAATACTTCCTTATTGAAATGATCTGGATGAAAATGACTGGCCAGCACATATAACTTTCCGGGGCGGTGCAAAAGTTCATCATGCACCTTTCCCTGTTCAGGTGCCACCACCGGTTCTTCAGGCTGTTCATTCATCAACCTGCGCAAAGCAGCTTCCGCCTGTTTGTCTTCTGTGTCACGGTAATAATCCATGATAACAGTATACCCATCGCCCAACAGGGCAAATCCGCTATGATAAATATAAACTAATTCCATACCTTTTATAACAAACTTACTTACCAATAGGTTGTACTTGCGCACGCGTCTTCTTGTCTATCTCCAGAAACATATAATTCACTTTTCCCGAATGGATAAGCGATTCGTTTTCTCTATATTTCTTATTGGCATATTCTTTTGATTTCTCAAAAGTAAGTTTCGACATTTGATTCTGCGATTTCCCCACCATGGTAGAATCCAGTTTTTCATCAGGAAAGAAATCGTCCAAATTCACATCTCCAATCATTGTTGTCTCCAGAAAATTCATATCGGTGTGAGTCTTGTCTGTGTAATAACCCACAAACATGTGCCCGGGGATACGTACCAATATAGGATTGATATTTATCGCCTTGAGCAATGAGGCGAGCAACACGCTCCCATCTACACAGTTTATCTGCGAAGACTCCAATGCATCATCCAACGTACGCACACGCTGAGTATAAACCACATTCGACGACAAACTGCTATTGGTTGTGGAACTATATTTAAAGTTACGTTTTTGCAATACATTCCATAAAGCATAAACTTGCTTATCCACATTTTCGGATTGACTTGTATCTCCCTGATACCCCAGGAAACGATTGACTAAGCGCGTGTCCAATGCTTCACGCAAAAGTTTGTCTATCTGCGGATGTTCCTCGTTCACATAAGCGGCAAAAAACTCACCTGTATCGTGAAATTTCATTTTATCGTCTACATAACCAAGCGGACACTCATTGATACTCCGCATAGAAATGGTTTTCAATCGCTGAGGCATTTTTTTTCTGTTAAGTTCCGCCTTGACAGATATACTAACGGGCACTGCCTGATTATTGTCACGCAAAGCCTGATAGTTCCAAATGATGTCGGGGAAAACAAGATATTCCTTACCGGGCTTAGGCAAAATAAATTCGGAAACAGATTCAGAGAAGAAAGGAGTTTCAGCCACTTCAATACGCAATTTACTATTGGCATAGCTGTTTTTTATACGAATAGCAATACCTGATTTCGGATTACCAATATAATCGGAATCGGCAGGAACAATCAAGTCTCCATCCGTAGTAGCTGTAGAAAGTATAGTAGCCGGAAACACATTCCCCCCTAATTGATCTGTTATTTCGAAACCACTCCGAAACGGTTCATAGCGATAAACAAATACAGAAAATGCCATCACCAAAATGATAGATAGCACAATAGTTGACCACTGCCATCTATCGAGTTGTTTCAAATTTACTTTCCTCATGTTCATTAATCCATTTGCCCGACATGAAACCGAAGTCTATAACCGTCACCAGACTAAAACTTATATTCACTATAGGGTCGGATATATTCCTCCCCTACAATAGACAAAATAACAGCTGTTATTTTGCAGCGATGCTTTCGATTTCCACCAATGCACCTTTCGGCAATGCCTTAACTGCTATTGCAGAACGGGCAGGAAAATCACCTTCAAAATACTTGGCATAAACAGCATTCATTTCTGCAAATAAGGACATATCCGCTAAAAAAACAGTAGTCTTTACAATATTTGCAGTAGTCAAACCGGCTGCAGCCAATACATGCTTGATATTTTCAAAAGCCTGAGCAGTCTGTTCGGCAACTCCTCCCGGAACAAATTCACCGGTAGCAGGATCTACAGGCAACTGACCTGAGAGAAATACCATACCATTTGCCTCAATCGCC
>OHLP01001058.1_pt1 | contig 11673 bp, 10 predicted proteins | sample 1569111 | NCBI WGS metagenome assembly OHLP01 (sample SAMEA3879504, study PRJEB24766) | human gut metagenome | biome: human-associated habitat; feature: feces | place: USA | collected 1985/1987 | reverse complement strand
AATTATAATTAATAAAAATAAGATAATAAATTTACAATATAGGGTACATGACTGGACGTCATGCCCTTCTCTTGAATAAAAAAGATTATTTTCTTATTTAAGGTGTTGTAAATACGCTGTTATGTTGCTGTAGTCAAAAAACGCCCTGAACCGGTAACGGAACGGGGCTTCATTGTCTTAATAAACGGCCACGCCTCACGGCGGTACACTATCCTTAGAAAGTAGCTGCAGAAAGTTCTTTTGATATGCGTTCCACCGCTACCCGTATCTTATCGTATTGCTTTTGCCCGGCTGCTGTCACACCGGATGTGTATTGCCTCATCAATGAAGCGTTGATACCTGCCAACTCTGCCACCTTGGTAACATTCAGAAAAGAGAAATAGTTAAAAAAGGATTGCATATCATACTTGTAGGTAAACTCCAGTTCCGGCACTTCCTTGCCTTCTTCTGCCTGCATTTCCTTTATTTCCTCATACGCTTTCATCATATCCTCTTTGGCCGCTTCTGCCGTATCTCCATATCCGGCCAGACCAAAACCGGGCAAATCTTCCTCGACAAAGCATGAATAATATCCATCGCTCGCCTTTTCCATGATTACAGTTACTTTCATATCCATTTCTTTAAAATAGGGATACGGCACTATTACCGTACCCCATTGCCTCAACGTTTACAGCCTTCAACTACAAAGCACAAAGGCAGGGGGATTACTCCCCCCAAAAGAACCTTTCTTGCTTTACGCTCCATCCCGGTAGGCACTTCTTGTTTGCCATGTCTCGACAAAGCAAATTTGTGTCCCGTTTTGGGACTGTACCAAATATCATAGTTTGCCCCATGCCTTAGAACGTAACAACCTGCTGCGGCAAGTCCCGCAAAAAGCTGATTGTACTTCATAATGTAAAAGACCGTTTATTTATTAAGACGATGTAAATATAGCGTTTTTGCTACAAACAAGCAAATAAAATATAACTATTTTGCTATATTTATAAAAAGACACATGTCATTATTGACAACCAACGCAAAACTGCGTTCGTTTGCCATTTGGGATAAGTTTCTGATTATCAAATCATAGACTAAGCTTTACTTAGAACGGGGAGCGAAATGTTCACCCCTACTTCCCGAATTGTTATGGAGGTTGGTTTACAGTGGTCTATAATTGCCTTTGATGGATTTGAATACTGTAGAGAAGTGGCAACATCCATCCCGCAAAACCAACTATTCAACAAACATGTTCCGCACTTTTGCATCACATTCATTATCAGCGTCTTTAATTACTTTTGCCCGTCACATCTTCGTAAGTAGTTGATACAAAAGCTAAACGCATTTTTGCGTTGAGTGATTCGTAACCTTTCATAAACGAAGCGCCAAATCTGGCGGCTCGTAGTAGTGTGATTACTCAACGGAAACACTTCTTTTCCCTTTGTGGTAATCTTTGGGTTCTTTACATTTCCTACCCTTGCCGTAATCATGCCGTTGTTATTTCTTCAAAACATTGTCCCTCGCTTTAATACATTCTCGTATTTCAACGATTATAGTTTGTGCGATACTTTCAAGGTCCAATAGAGAAAAAGCTAATACGGGCAAAAAAAATGACAAAAGGTATTGGAAACAACGACATCATTAACTTAAACAGATTATAAACCGTTGCCATTTGGGGCAATGGTGAACAATTGTTTTTAGTAAATAAAAAGCAATACCAGACAAAGCCAAATGTAAATTATTGACAATCACGCCCTCATTTTTATATAGGGCTTGTAAATCAATCACTTGTATTGGGTTAAGAAAATGGAATGTACTATTACAAGTTCGCAGGAAATCAACGATTATTGCGTATGGAAAAGCTGCAAAAACCGGGGGAATTATTAACAATCTGTAAATCAATGTAAAGGGAATTTTGCAGACGCTTCGGTAGGTGCTATTTAAAAGTACGCACGCATCAAACAACACATCGGTTGGTGAATCACCTTTTTGCCTAATCTACAAATTATTACCATAAAAAAGGGTGAGCCTTTCAACTCACCCTTAGTTATATACAAATCACACAATTTTTATTCCCTTACCTTTTTGCCCATTACCCACGACGCTATGAAGCACGTCTCTAACTTCTTGCAGTACAGCAACATTAGCTTCTGTGTTTTTGGCGCTTCTAAGCGTATTGTCTGCTATTGCCCTTAGTTGTGTAAGTTGTGCTTCTGCGAGTACATTGTATTTGGGCAGAATGTCGTTTCCTATTTTCTCAAGCAGCGCTCGCTTTACGCTTACGTCTAAACGGATGCCGTTGAGATAGGAGTTTGTCAGATTCATTGTTTCCTCGCTGGCTTGAATGCCGGATTTTGACATACCGGAAGTAGAGGTTTCCCCCGTATATCCCGTTATGGCAGAAGCCTGGTCTCTTAATTCCATGCCTTTATTCACTATAGCATCCCATCTCTTTTTCAAGGCATCGGCCTCTTTCTCGTCAAGTTCCCCGTCTGATTTCGCAGCCTCTGCCCACTCCTTGTAAAACTCTTCAAGTTCTGCATCAAGCATATCGCTAATCTTGGCATTAAGCACTGCATTCATGAGGTATTTTGAGAAATCATCCGCAAAATCCTCTGCCGATTTATCCATATCCATCAAACTGCTAATGAAACTGCTGCGTAAATCGTCAAAGGTTATTTGTGTGAGGGCCTCGTTCAGTGAATCGGTTATGTCTTCAAGGCTTCCTGCCAAATCCGCATAGTTTTCCCAATATTCGCTTTTATCGTATTTGCCTTGACTTATCATCTTCTCCCACATCTCAATATTATTGGAACGAATATAATCCATCTGCTCCGGTGTAAGTTTGTAGATGTCGGTAAGCGAACCGACTTTATCCGTTTGGGTCTCGGCCAAAGGATTCTTGATATAGTAATCGTCAAGGCTGGCATTAAGCGACGCATAATCTTGTTTTGTAAGCCCCCAGTAATAAGCGTTCGAATGGTGTGCGCCATAATAGCCCATTTGGGTTTGAAGAATCTGGCTTGTCTGACGGATGATGGCCTCCTGGTCTTTTCTGGCTTGTTCTGCCGCATCAATGGATTTTTTGCCGCCAGTCTTGCTTATTTCGTCTTTAAGGCTATCTACCGCATTCTTAAGCCTTTCATTGCTTTCTGTAAGTCTGTTTGTCGTTTCTGCCACCTCCTTGGCGTTACTGCCAAAAAGGGAATTGAAGCCGCCAAAAGTCAAGGTATTGACAATATTTCCAATGTGGCTAAAAGCGTTTTTTATCGGCTTTACAATAACATCACCGCTAAAAAGGTCATTCAAAATACCTTCTATAGCGCCGAAAAGGGTATCTTGCAAGGAAACGAATATGCTTGACACACCATCCTTTAATATGTCAAGGATAGACAACACGCCGCTTATTATGCCGGTAGGGTCTATATTGGCTATGACATCACCAAGCTTGCCGCCGACAACTTTTCCTATATCCTTCACACCCTCAAAGGCTTGCGACAGAGAGCCCGACTTCAATTTATTCAGCCCTTCTGCCAGGCCTTCAAGTGCTCCCCTTGCTTTTGCCGAGGATGTCTGCAAGACTTCCGCATTCTCGTTTGCTTTGTCACCGAGTGTTTTGACACTTTCGGATGCTTGGCTGAATCTTTCTTTCGCTTCATCTACGGCCTTTTGCACCTCTTCTACATTGCCTCCATTTTCCTGCGCATCCCTTAATCTGTTCTGGGCGGCTGTCAACTCATTGGCGGCATCAATCTCCCTCTGTTGTGCCGAATGGTAGGCATTCAAACTGCGCCTGTATAATTCCAAATCCCTTGCCACATCCTTAAACATGTCTTTTCCAAAACTGCCGGACTGCTGTTCAAGTTGTGATAAAATGTCGTATAGTTTCTGTTGGCTTTCAATGGGAGAATTTCTAAACCCGTCGGACTGCGTGATTCTTTTCAGATTGTCAATGGTAGGCTGTATCTGCTCTTTGAGGATAAGCCCCAAATCACCGAACACGCTTTGCCAGTCTATGGATTGCTTTGCGGCTTCCATATCCACACCGAGCATTGCGGCATCCCTCTGCTTTTCAAGTGACAAGCGTTCACCTCCATTTTGGGCTTTCCGTATTCTTTCCGCATATTCCTCGGCAATGGCAAGTTTCTGCTGTTGGAACGTTCCGTACTCTTTCAGATAATTGCGCATTGCGGCTGCGCCGGCTTTATATATGTCCGCTTCCTGCTTTTCACGGTTGCGGACATTCAACTCATTCGCCTTGTCTATTTCGGTTTGCTGTTCGGAGGTCAACCCCGTACCGGAATCAGTGGTTGTAATGCCTGCCTCCTTGTTCCGTTTGGCAAGTTCACGGGCTTGCTTTTCTATTTCCGTTCTTCGGGCCTCAAAACCGGCCTCAATCTCCATCAGCGCTTTTTCGTTCCCCTCTTCCATAAGCGAGATTTCATCCTGCTGGTTTTTACGGCGAATTGACAAAAGCTCATCCGCAATCTTCTGTAGATTTTTCTTCCTTTTTTCCCCCTCTTTGTTCTGTTTCTCTGAATCAGTGATACCGCCTAAATCCTTGTAGTTCTGTTCAGCCTTCCCAAGCTCTTCAAGGGCATTCCTATACTCTTCCTCTGTGCCGTTTTTAGCGTCTCTCAAAGCCTTTATTTTGGCCTGCCAATTTTCCTTGGCCTCCTTATATGCCTGCTGATAGGTTTTTGCGTTCGTTTGGGAAGCCTGCAATTGGGAGACCTTTCCCTGCTGTTCCTTATATCTCTTCTGCCAATATTGGAAATCACTAAGCGCTCCCAGGTCCATACCGTCAAAGCCGAATGACGGAACGCCCTCCTCAACCCTCAAAGGAATAACAATTTCAGTAAGTCCAGACTTTTTCTGTTCTTCCTGCAATCTTTTCTTTGCTTTCTCGAACTCACTGCCTATCTGATCCAAATCAAGTTGGGCCTTTATCAGTTGCTCGTTAACGGGAAGTTTGCTTTCTTCGGCTTCCTTCCTTAAACGGTTTGCTTTGTCAAGGTCTGATTGTAACAATTTCAGTTCTTCACGAAGGTTCTCTGTTTCTGCGTAATAGGCAGAAATTGTTCTTCCTTGATGGGGAACGCCTTGAAGTCTTTCAATTGTGTTCTCATAGTCCTTAATGCTTTTTTTAATTCTGTCAATGTTTTTAATGATATCTTCGTAGGCGAGATTATCCCTTTCCTCATTTAGTTTTTTGGTGGTTTCAGCAAGTGAAGCAATGGCAAGTTCTTCCCTGCTGTATGCCTGCGTAAGTGCCGGTGATAACACCTTTAACTGCTCATACGCTTCTATTTGGGAAAATTCCGTTTCGGTTTCGTCCTGGATGGTACGCAATAGGCTGTCAATCCTTTGCCTCCTTTCATTCAGAGTGTTTTGCAGTTGTTCTTGTGCCTCTTTGTGTTTCCGAGCGGCGGCTTCGGCGGCAGTTTCAGCCGTGGCAAGCCGATATATGGTGTACACAAGTGCGGCGGCAGCCACTCCGACAATAGCGTATGGATTTGCCAGCATCGTTGTATTCAATACTTTCTGGATAGCAACAAGCCTTTGTGTCGCCGCAAAGCGTATGCCCTGCCACGCTGTCAGACTTTTTTCGGCAGCGCCTAAAGCCAAAGTGACCGTAAGTCTTGACTTCTCTACGGCAGACAATGTTATTACAACCGCCTTGTATGTACCATAAGTCACAACTAAAAATTTGATAACATCAGCGACGCTTTGCCAGTTCTGCGTCATTCTGGTAGCCAAATCTATGCTATCGGACAATACGCCGTTATTCCCTTCCGCTATGTCTGCCATCATCACGCTCCAAGCGTCCTGCAAGTTGCTCCATTTACCTGCAAGGCTTTCGGATAGCTTCTCCTGCAAATTGTAAAACTTTCCACCTTCATCTGTCAGTCCCCAAAGGACATCCTTCACCATATCAAAGCTGACTTCCTTCTTGCTAATCTTGTCGAACACCTCTCCGGCACTGACAACACGCTTTTCAAGGATGGTAAACCGTTTCGCCAATTCCTCCACCAACGGAATACCAGCCTCGGTAAACTGCCTCAGTTCCTGCCCACGGAGGAAAGCCGCACTGCGCACCTGCCCGTATGCCAATATGATACGTCCCATATCGACACCCACACCTGCGGAAATGTCCCCTAATCGTCTGGTCGTTTCGTATAATTCCTCGTATTGTACGCCGTATGCCGCCAATTGTTTGGTCTGTGATACCAAATCCCCGAACTGGAACGGGGAAACAACGGAGAATTGTTTCAGCTTGTCAAAAAGTTCTGTTGCCTTTGTTTCGCTTCCGATAATGGAAGTTAATGCAATGCGTTGCTTCTGGAACTCCCCTCCAATGGTGTATAGCCCTCTGATAAAGCGCTCTATGCTATAGATGGAATACACCCCGGCAATCTGTGAACTTAAATTACCCACCAGACGTTGTTGTGTCAGAAAAGAAGAGTTTACATCCTTTACAGACTTATTGAATCTCATGACCGCCATTTCATCATATAGTTCCTTTCCGGTCTTAGTCCCATTGAGAGGAGATATGCCCCTACGTTGCCAATATTGCTTCAACCGTTCCCTTGCATCCCCTTCGTCTATGTCAAGCTTTATTTTATTCTTATTCAGCACTTCCGACATTTTTTCCTTCAGTGCGTTACGGCCAATATCAATCTTGCCTATTTCTATATCAGCCTTGAACTTTTTGCCACGAAGCATCCTTCCTATGGATTGTTCAATAGCTTTTTCATCAAATTTAAGCCCTAATTTAGCATGGATTTTCGCCTGCATGTTCATCAGTTGCTTTTTTATCTTCTCGTACTCCTGCGGCGTATAATTTTTCAAGTGAACGCCAAAATTCAAATTTCCAAGGTCTGCCATGTTCCTAATTATTTGTGTTAATAAAAAAAGAGCTGACTAACGGATTGTCCGTTTAATCAGCTCTTTGGCTTGTTATATAGTGTTTGTTTATTGTGCTTAATCATCATGGAGGTAGATACTATTCCCATGCCGGATAGTTATCCCCAAATTCCATTATTACAGCTTCCTCGTAATGCCGTATTATCTTGTCTCTTATCTGGGGAAAGGGCAATTCTTGCCCCACCGTGCATTCCCAAACAACCCTTTCAAACAATTCAAGTTGAACGGGAATTTTCCCTATTAGCTTAATCAAATTATCCATACCATAAAAGCGGTTTTATCTGTGTTGTAATTGTTAAAACAATAATCCTTTCACCTTCAAATCTGACATTTTGGATAATTTCGCAAATATCTTTATGCGAAGTGAGCTTTTTCTACGCAAAAACGCCTCAAAAATTCTTATTTCCCACCCCAAAACACGTCATTCAATCGTTAACCGGTCTTTCCTTGCCCTTCAAAAAAGATGCTAACATCAATGCCATTTCTATAGGCATATCCCAAAAGCTCGTCGGTAGGGACAACATAGAATGTGCCCCTGCTTCTTTTCCTCTCCATGAACCCGGCTTGTGTCATTAATTCCGTTGCGTCCTCTTCCGTGGTGTTTTCTTGGAAAAGCACCTCAAGCAATTCGGCGAAATGCTGTGCCGATAGCCTTATAGGCTTTGCGAGTGATTGTACAAACCATTTCCTCAACAATTTTAGCTTCATTCGTTTTGTCATAACAAATAATCTCCTTTTTTCACTTTTAATCTTATTCTGGGGCAAGCAATCCGGAAAGTACCGGACTGGGTACGGATAGCTCCCCTTTCAATCATCATCTTCTCAAATTCCGGCAATGTAAGATAAATACCCGTTTCCTCTTGAAGGATATGCTTTAAAATATATCCGTCAACTCCCGGCATCGTTTTTTGTGTAGTAATGATGCTATCAATCCATTCATCTATCTTTTTAATTTCCTGCTCTGTCATAATAGAAGAATTTAATTAAACAATATTGGGTTTATACCCACGAAGATAAACTCACCGTCGGGGCTTGCCCTTATCCATTCCGGGACACCTCCAAACATTTCATTGAACTTTGCTTGACCTATAGTTTTTTCTGCCATATCATCAACTGATTTGTAACCGTTGGCTTTGGCAAAATTGCTATCTGCTTTAATTTCTACAATGCCGCTACCGTCTTTCCATAAGCGGAAGGTAATAGGCATCCCTTGAAACTCCCATTGTACAATATCGTATCGGTTCGTCTGTTCTATAATCTTCTTAAATTCCATTTTTCAACAATTTAATGATTATTCTTCATTGTGTCTGCAATCATCTTTTCTTCAATATTTGAATTATCCCATACTTCACACCGGAAGCCCATTTCTTTAAGTTCATTTATCCGATGGTACTGCAAAGGACGGGGCTTTTCACCCGGGCGCTTGACCTCGACAAAAAACGCTTTCCCGTTCTTTAGGCAAAGAAGGTCGGGAATGCCGGGCTTGTTTGTGAGAATCAGTTTCACAACATAATAGCCTTGTGCTTCCATTCGCTTTATTACCCGGGACTGTATTCTACTTTCCAGTTCTGCCATAGTAACTCAATGTAAAATCCTGCTTGTCGTGTACCGCTTCCAATATCTTGCATTCAATGCCACAATCAGAACAAAGAAAATACACTTCTGCCGGGATGTCACGTTCTTTCGATACAAGCCTATTCTTTCCCTGCTCGTAGCTCAAATAGGAAAATTCCAGATTGAAGAATATCAAAGCGTCTGCCGTATCAAGCCGGACACCTTCACGGGCACGCCTTACCTGGCTGATAAACACCTTGCCGGGTGAGGCTTGAAACACTTCCGGGCTATCCGTCCAGTTCTGGAAAACTGATTGAAGCAATTCCGCTTCCGACTGGTACACGTAGAAAAGAGCGATTTTCTTTCCTGCGAAATGTTTACGGACAAATTCGGCTTTGCTCCCGTCAAACGTCAAATGAAGCCCATTTTCGGCAATTACGGTGCCGGATGATAGTTGATGCAGCTTGGTGAGTAATTTTGCCGGAGAATCGCCCAAAACAGCGTTCCCGTCTATTTCTGTCACCAGATTGGTACGTAAGGTATGAATGAGGTGCCGTGTAATTTGTTTCATCGGGACTTCCAATACGGTTTCGTGAATGTCGGTTTCAAATCCGGCCTGCTCTTGTGAGTAGGAAATAAACAGATTCTCCGTGTCCCGGTCCATCTTAGACTTGTTGGCATGGCTGTAGTCATTGACGAGATAGCCGTTCACTTTCTTCTGCCGGACTGTCACGTATTCCTTTGCCCATTTGTAGAAGGTTTTATATTCCTTCCACGGTGAGAATGAACACACCCAGAACTGGTGATACAATTGCGAGTAGCTTTCCGGTGAAGGAGTTCCGGACAAGTACAAGACGGGCAAGCCGTCACAAATGCGCTTGATTTCCAGCGTCCGTTTGCTTGGTTTGGGATATGCGCCTAAAGCGTGGGCCTCATCTATTATTATCAAATCATACTTCCCGAATACCTTATGCACGCTTTCATAGTTAACCGCTTCCATTTTGAAGGACGGTTTCAACGCTTCATAATCAGTCCTTACACTTGGTATCGCTTTCAGTTTGGATATGAACAACACACTTTGTGCTTTAAAGGCATCGGCGACATGCAATGCCGTGATGGTTTTCCCCGTCCTGCATTCCATCGAAAGGTAGCAGCATCCAAAAGAGGCCAGCTTACAAGCCGCTTGTACCGCTATTTTTTCTTGATATTCCCTTAGTTTCATACATTTACGTGAATTTGGTTAGTAACTCCTATTTCAGTGGCATAAGCAAGAATTTCGCCTACCGTCATTCCCTTTTTGGCGTGGCGCTCCCTAAGAAGCACATCGGCAACGTCCCAGTTGTCCGGCAAGCCTTCACAAGTTCGGCTCACTGTTACATCCATGCCGTTACTTCGCAGAACTTCCGCCTTTCCCTCCCATTTTGCGAACATCCCACTATCCGGGTACAATACCGCACGTTTACCGGACAATGGTTTGAACACAGCCGGTTCAGTCCATCTGCAGCCGTTACAACCGCCCGTTGCTATCCAAGTGATTTCCGGCATCAGAACAGAGCATATAAGTGCAGATTTCTCGCTTTCTACAACTCCCACACGGGAAGCGTTTCCGATTAAGTGACAGCCGAAAAAAGTCTGCCGGAAGTTAGCCCCATAGTCTTTGAGCAGTGCTTTCCCCGCAAACCAAATCTTATCCATTGGCCGGGTATCGGGAATGTACTTTTGCTCCTTGTCGCTCCAGAGTTCCGACTCGTCTTGTTTCTTCATCCGCTTCCCGGTTTTCGGATTGTATGCCATAACTTTCAATTGGCATAACCTGCCACTTTCATCGATTTGTGGGAAAGAGGTAGCCAAGCCATTGCCATTTCTCCAGTGCCGGGATGTGCCCACGTGATAAATGTCAAATACACGGTTTGCCTCAACTTCCCCGAACTCTTTAGACATGAACCTGAACAGATTGTTTTTGTTTCGGTGGGTGTCTGCTGCCAGTAATGAAGAAGGCAGGTAAGACACCGGAATTACTTTAGGCGGTTCCGGCTGCTTCCATGCGGTAAATTCATTGCGTTTGTCAGTCGGATGCGTCTTGAAATATTCCGAAGGTGTCAGATGATAGCCGCAACGTTCCCGGTTGCAACGTCCGCACGATTCATCAATAGGAACATTCCTTTCATCAACATAATAAGTAAATTCTCCTTTATGTCCGCATTGCGGGCAGGTGTGGCGGGTGCTCGTTCCTGCGTATTTTTGTAGGTGATATGTATGTTCACTCATAAATCAAAATCTTTATAAATTTATGGCACCGTATTAATAACCGTATTTTTACCGTCTACCGTCCTAACCGTATTCACCCCCTTCTATAGAAGGGGTGATGAGTACGGTAAAAAAGTACGGTACGGTAACGGTTATTAAAATGGTAGTGTATCATTAGCTTTTTCAATCTTTGGCAGGTAATAACAGCCTACCTGATTTTTGATAATATATCCATTCTCTACCGCTTTCGTAACATTCTTTTCTGCCGCTCTTTCTTTCACTCCAAGATGTAACATTAGTTTCTGTCTTAAATCCGAATAGGTTATAGTTGCCGGATATTGAGGCATGATGCTTGATAAAGTCTGTTGTAGTTTATCCGTTTTTGCTTCAATGGGTATGTATTCAGCTTCAACGGGAAGCCCTTCCAAAACCATAAATGCAAAGTCCATCGGTCGCATATCTCTAGTTTTAGCCCATTTGCACAACGTTACATCTCCTTTAGCCTCCGCAAAAATTGCTGTTTCGCACTTCCGCAAAGCTTCCGATCCAAGATGTCCCCGGGCCTTTTCACTTCCTACATTGGCGTGAATGACTGTCAGAACGTGGCAATCATATTCTTTTGTAAAAGCCATCAAATCATTAATTACAGACGTTGATTGCTCCGAACTGTTAGGGTCGGCTATTAGATCACTAACTCCATCAAGAACGACAAAATCAGGATGATATAGATTCATGCACGCATAAAAGATTTTATGTCTTATTGGCGGCTGATACTCTCTCAACATGTGAATAATGATATTATCTGAATTGATGTTAGTTGGAAGCCCTGCAATGCGGTGTAGTCTCCGCCCGATCTTCGCCACGTGCCCCGGTGCTTGCTCCGTATCAATCCAAAGTAACTTTCCAGATCCGTTCGGGTTGTCTAATCCCATACACCCGTTTTCATTCAGGAACGCCCCGGCAATACCG
>OHLP01001041.1_pt1 | contig 11792 bp, 6 predicted proteins | sample 1569111 | NCBI WGS metagenome assembly OHLP01 (sample SAMEA3879504, study PRJEB24766) | human gut metagenome | biome: human-associated habitat; feature: feces | place: USA | collected 1985/1987 | reverse complement strand
CTAACCTGGTTGATTTTTTGGAGCACGAGCAGCGCCACGGCCGTCTGCCACAGCAAATGCTGCCGTTGCAGTCCGGCGTAGGAAGCATAGCCAATGCTGTATTAATGGGTTTGGCAGAATCTAAATTTGATAATCTTACTATGTACTCGGAGATTTTGCAAGATTCTGTTTTTAAGCTGATAAAATGCGGTAAAGTCACCCAAGCCTCCGGCTGTGCCTTCACCCCATCGCCGACAGTTTGGGAGATGTATAAAGAAGATCCCGAGCTCTACCGTAACCGCATTGTTCTCCGTCCGCTCGACATCAGCAATAATCCGGAGGTCATCCGCCGCCTCGGCGTTATCTCCATGAATACACCGCTTGAATTTGATATTTACGGTCAGGCAAATTCTACCCACGTTATGGGTAACCGTATGATGAACGGTATCGGCGGCAGCGGAGATTATATGCGCAACGGTTACCTGACAATATTCTCCACCCCGTCAACTGCCAAAGGCGGTAATATCTCGAGCGTAGTTCCCATGGTTTCACACGCAGATCATACCGAACATGATACGATGATTTTTATTACCGAGCAGGGTGTAGCCGATATCCGCGGTCTGAGTCCTCTAAAACGGGCCAAACTGATTATCGAAAAATGCGCCCACCCCGATTTCAGGGAACAGCTTTATGATTACCTGAAAATGGCGCAAAGAAAAAACGGCCATGAGCCTGTTGATTTGGAACATGCCTTCGACATGCACATAGCGTTAGAAAAAACAGGCACGATGAAAGAGTAATCCAAGGAGGAAAATCATTATGACTACACGAGAAGATTTACAGCTTAGCTTAGATGCCTATGATGCCAAGGTTGCCAAGGCAATCGCAAAATTCCCTGAACGGCAGCATTTAAGCGAAAAGCGCTTATATACACCCTTAGATATCGATGAAAAATTTGATTATAACAGTAAACTCGGCTTTCCCGGTCAGTATCCCTTCACCCGTGGCGTACAGCCCACAATGTACAGAGGCCGCCTGTGGACTATGCGTGCTTATGCAGGCTTTGCCACTGCCGAAGAAACCAATGCCCGTTACAAGTATTTGCTGCAGGCAGGGCAAACCGGTCTTTCCGTAGCTATGGATTTACCTACACAAATCGGTCTGGACAGTGACGCACCGTTATCCGAAGGTGAAGTAGGCAAGGTTGGCGTAGCAATTGATTCTCTCGCTGACATGGAAAAGCTTTTTGAAGGTATTCCGCTGGATAAGGTCAGCACATCGATGACCATCAATGGTCCGGCAGCCGTACTTTTGGCAATGTATGTAGCTGTTGCCGAAAAGCAGGGCGTAAAACCGGAGCAGCTGAAGGGCACTATTCAAAACGATATTCTCAAGGAATATATCGCTCGAGGAACCTATATCTTTCCGCCACGTCCTTCCATGCGCCTGATTACAGATACCTTTGCTTATTGCTCGCAGAATATCCCCAAATGGAATACTATAAGCGTTGGCGCTTATCACATTCGCGAAGCAGGTGCTTCCGAGGTACAGGAAATCGCTTTTGCCTTCGCTAATGCCATGGCCTATATTGATGCTGCAATCAAAGCAGGCCAAAAGGTTGATGATTTTGCTCCCGGTATCAGCTGGATTTTTACCGCAGGCCTTAATTTCTTCTCTGAAATAGCCAAATTCCGCGCTGCCCGCCGCTTGTGGGCACGCATCATGAAAGAGCGTTACGGAGCCACCGTTCCCAAGGCACAGATGCTGCGCGTACACGTTCATACCGCAGGCAGCGTGCTGACAGCACAGCAGCCTTTGAACAATGTTGCCCGCATTACCTGGCAGGCTATGTCCGCTGTACTTGCAGGCATTCAGTCGATGGCCTGCTGCGCGTATGACGAAGCCATTGCCCTCCCGACGGAAGAAAGTGCAACGCTTGCACTGCGTACCCAACAGCTCATCGCTTACGAAAGTGGTGTTGCCGACACTATCGACCCCATGGCCGGTTCTTATTATGTTGAAGCACTCACTGACAAATTCGAAAAAGAAGCTTATGAATACATCCAAAAAATTGATGCCATGGGCGGTGCGGTTGCTGCTATCGAACAAGGCTATATGCAAGGTGAAATGGCTGCCCATGCCTACGAATATCAGACAGATATTGAAAAAGGCAAGCGTACAGTCATCGGCGTCAACAAATTTGCAGACAATAAGGCTGTCAAAACAAATGATGTTATTACGGCAGATTTAAGCGTTGCTGAACGTCAGATTGCCCGTGTAAATGAAATGAAGGCTCACCGTGACCAGCAAGCAGTAGATGCTTCCCTGAAAGCTCTGAAGAAAGCCGCCAAGGGTGAAGCTAACCTTATGCCTTATCTGATTGATGCTGTTAAAACCTATGCAACCTTAGGCGAAATCTGCGGCGTACTGCGCGAGGTATTCGGAGAATACCAGCAGGGAGGTAATTTGTTTTAAGGCTAAGGCAGGTGTTTACGTTGCGTTTGGCGAATACCATGGCAATAGTTAAAATTAAAGCAAAGGCAGGTATTTATAATGACAACTAAAGCATTAGCAAAATTTACCGCAGAATTGTGCTACGAAAAGCTTTCTGCTCACAGCATCGAAATGGCTAAAAAATGTCTGCTGGACTGGCTGGGAATTGCTGTCCGCGGTTCGCAGGAAAAACCTGTACGTATTATACATGATGTTATTCTTCAGGGAGATGCACCGCAGGCAAATATTTTCGGCAGCCTTCCCGCCAAAAAGGCCGGTGCCCTGAACGCAGCCTTTATCAACAGTGCTGCCTCTCACAGTCTGGACTTTGATGACCTGCATAACCCGTCGATTATTCATCCGGCCTGCGTTGTTGTTTCCCCAGCGTTGGCTGTCTGCGAGGCCGAACACAAAAGCGGCAAGCAGCTCATTTCAGCTATCTGCGCAGGCTACGAAGCCAGCGGCCGCGTAGGCGAAGCGGTTATCCCGGAATCCTACTTCTTTTGGCATACTACCGGTACCGCAGGCACCATCGCCGCCGGTGCTGCTGCCGCCAACGCTCTCGGTCTTGACGCACAACAGACACTGATGTGCTATGGCAGCGCCGGCACCCAGGCAGCAGGCCTGTGGGAATTTCTCAAAGAAGGTGCCATGAGCAAGCCGCTGCACACGGGCAAGGCTTCCTACAGCGGTGTCCTCAGCGCTTATCTGTCGCAGAAGGGTTTTACTGCAGCCAGTGAAATTTTAGAAGGCGAAAAGGGCTTCTGCCGTGCCATGGTCAAAGAACCGCACTTGGAGAAACTTACCGAAAACATGAGCACTGATAAACTGAAAATCGACAGCAACTCCTTCAAGCCCTACGCCTGCTGCAAGCATGCCCATGCCGCTCTTTACGCCATTCAGGAGTTGCGTAAGGCTCATTCCCTGCAGCCTGAGGACATCGCTAAAATTAAGCTTTACGTCAACGATATTACGAACTATCTGATTAATAATCCGCAGCCGCAAACTCCCTACGGCGGCAAATTCAGTATTCAATATTGCTCCGCTGCAATGCTGAAGTTCGGCGAAGTAGGCATTGCGCAGTTCAGCGAGGAATGTATCCATAACAAAGAGCTTACGGATTTAATGCAGCGCATCGAGGTTATCCGCGATGAGGCTATGGAACAGCTTCATGCAGCAGATGCTTCCAAGCTGGCTTCCAGAGTAGAAATTCAGCTGCATAACGGACAAACTCTTACAATGCAGGTTGATTATCCTAAGGGAGATCCGGAAAATCCTCTGACTTGGAAGGAGCTCTGCGCCAAGTTTATGAGCCTTGCCTCACCTGTTTACGGTGAAGCAAAGGCATTACGTTTACAAAATTGGGTAGCAAGCCTTGAGCAATGCAGTGACGTTGCCCAAGCGCTGGACGCCTGTCTAAAGGAGGAATGATTTATGCAACCGGAAGAAATTATCCGAAGCGTAAAAGATATCTACACGCATAACGCTTTTATGCTGCACTGCGGCATAAAGGTTCACAGCATCAGCTGCGGCAAAGCTGCAGTAGGCCTGCGCATCGACCCTGCTATCCACACAAACCTTAACGGCAAGCTGCACGGAGGCTTGCTTACAACACTGGTGGATAATGCCACCGGCATCGCCTGCGCCGCTATGGGCAAGCGCGTGGTTACGGTATCTATGACCGTAGATTTCATTAAGAGCGCTCCTTCCGGTGCAATGGTAGAAGCACAGGCTGAGGTTGTTTCGCATAATGGCCAGTTAATTACTATGCAGACTCATGTATATGATACTGATGCAGATACACTGCTGGCTACCGGCAGCTGCTGTATGCTGACGATTGCCGACTTCCCCGGAATTCCGGAAAAATGGTAAGTGTCAGCTTCGCAAGCAGTCTATAAAGCGTATACCATAACAGCTTAACTGCTTTCGTTACAATGTAAAAAGGCGTTCTCCCCTGCGGGAGAACGCCTTTACTGTAAGCAAAAACTCTTTATCAAATTCATTCCGCCTTAATTGCTTCAACCTGCTCAACGGAAAATGAAGTAGCCTTAGCAATATCCTCTACAGATAATCCCATACTTAAAAGACGCTTTGCAGTTGCAGTCTTTTCTTTTGCCTTGCCTTCGGCGAGACCTTTTGCCTTGCCTTCAGCGAGACCTTCTGCCTTACCTTCGGCGAGACCTTCTGCTTTGCCTTCGGCATGTGCTTCGTCACGCAGGTCTTTCATACGCATTTCGTAAGTCATATAGGCATCCCTCACTTTCTTGTCATTTTTAATTTCTACAATAGTGTCAGCAACCTCACGTGTAAAATTACTGTTAATAGTATTGCTGTTAATGTAGTCAAACAGACTTTGAATGTCCGGTGACACATCACCTTTGGTTCCCAAAGTATTGAGAAACATAATAACTGCTTCATCTGCCAATTCAATATTCATGTTTTCCAAGCAACGCTTCTTAAAGGTATAAATACGCTGGGAATCCTGAAAAAAATCAAACAGACAGAAGAAAATTATATACGTAGGAGATAATTCGTCATAATCCTGACCTTTTTGCAGCATATCAGTATCAAGCATAGCCTGATAGTAGCGGGTACGCTTAGGCAACAGAAATTTTCCTGTAGCACGATTAACAGGATTCTTTACCTGCATTTCCAAATTGTAATGAGTATTGGCAGTATCTGCAATTCTAACATCCAGACGAATACCATGGCTGTCAGGATAAACATCAATAGTCTGCTCTGCTTCAAGATAGGTAATGTCTGCAATTTCGGTATGTAAAAGCTCTTCCAGAATATGCTTGCAGATGCGTTTTCTGAGCATAACGTGCTTGAAAAGAAAATCGTTAGACAGAGTCAGCTTATCGAGATTAGAGATTTGCTTTTGCATATGTTTCCTCCTTTGATTATAGCATAATTTGCAGTAAAAATATATAAGCCGGCAATTGCGACTGACATAAAGGAAAAGGCGCCTGCCGAAAGCTCGACAGGCGCCACTGGTCCGCACGACCAGGCATAAGCTCCGCCAAAATGCGGCTACCTATGCAACTAAGGTAATTATAACACAGAAACGCCTTAAAAACAATAGTTCGTTAAACAAAAAGTACTATTACACTTATGGCATATTTCATTACTGCAAAAGGCGTTCTCCCCTGCGGGAGAACGCCTTTACTGTTTACTGAACTTTATTCACTTGTCACTGCCGACAATTTATTTTGCCAGCTTGTTGCCGTAATGGTCGCGCTCGCCTTTAGTATCGTTTACGCGTACACGTTCGATCTTATCGCGATCGCCATCTTCACCGCTGATGCGGTCTACACGGATGCGGCCCAATTCAGGCTCAAATTCTTTGATGATCTTTTCTTCCAGAGCTGCGCCGTTTTCGATTGCACGATAGAGCATTGCAGCAAATTCATAACGAGTCATCAGGCGGTCACCGCCGAAGTTGCCGTCAGGATAGCCTTCGATGTAGCCGTTGCCTGCCAGCTTAGCGATGTATTCATATGCCCAGTGGTTAGCCGGAACATCCGGGAAGAGCTTGGTCTTGGTTTCATCCAGCATACCGAATGCTTTTTCCATCTTAGCCATCTTAGCACCCATTACTGCCAGCTGACCGCGGAGGTCGATAACCTCGCGTGCCAGAGCGGTACGGCTGTTGCTTACATGGTTGGTGCGGTCCAGAGCAAAGGATACGCCTGCGTTAACCATATTTTCGCCGTTGCCTACGGTACCTGCAACACTGAACATTACCTTTTCATCAGGACGATAGTAAGCGCCGATTGCAGCAGCGTTTTCGCCTGCATAGTTGCCATAGCCTGCGGAGAAGGTCAGTTTGTCGTCCGGATCAAAGTCCATCGGATGCAAGGCTGCCAGAGCTGCTGCGCCTGCGCCAACCTTGTTTACACGGCTGCCAAGCTTGTTGATGAGGTTGGTGTTGCTTACAACCTGATTTTCAACGCCATCAATGCGGTTGTTAATCGTTTTTTCGCTGTCCTTCAGCTGACCTACGTTAACTGCATCAGTATTTTCTTTACCTTCTGCTACACCGGTAATCTTATTACCGTTTGCATTAAGACCATTCTTATCGATGTAGGTCTTACCGTCAACCTTCAGCTCATCAGCCTTCAGAGAGGTGTTCTGACCAACCTTCAAACCGTCATTGTCCATTACAGTTTGACCTGCGGTTACGGTATCAACTTTGATGTCATTATTCAGCTCAACCTTAACATTGGTACCATCATTGCTGATTTTAATGTTCTTGTCACCACTTAAGTCAACAGTTTTACCAGGTGCTACTTTAGATGCTTTGCCTTTGTTAGTGGACAAGTTCCAGCCTTGGTTTGCAGTATCTGCTACATCCTTCAGTGCTTTGTCAAGCTTGCCGATGGAAACAGTAGTGTTCTCGCCATTAGTAACGTAATTACCCTTGGTTCCTACGTCACCTTCTACGTAGTTCAGGTCACCAACCTTATTGTCCAACTTCTGGTTCAGGTTGTTTACAGCGTCAACAACGGTAGTATGGCTGCCGTCTTGATTCTTAATGTCGCTGGCAATATTATTAACATTGCCTACGTCACTTGCTTTTGCTACGTCTTTAATGGTAACGGTATCAACCTTGTTGCCGTTTTTATCAACAACATCCATATTTACGGTATTGTCAGCACCAACGCCGTATTCACCCGCTTTGATATGGGTATCGGTATTACCTGCTTGAACAGCTTCTTTCAATTGGCCAACGTTTACTGCATCGGTATCAGCTACGCCTGCTGCTACACCGGTAATTTTGCTGCCAGCTACATTTAAGCCACCGCTGATGGTTGTTCCGTTTTCACCAAGCATGATGGATTTTGCACTATAATCAGCAGTGATATAGCTCATACCAATACCGCTGTTAGTAATTGCGAAGGATTTATTATCATTGGAAATGCTGATGCTGTCTGCATTCAGGTTAATCTTGGACGCACCGTTGGAAACAGAGGTAATATCCTTTAAATCACCTGCAACATTAACTTGATAATCATTCTGTCCGTCTTTATTTGTAGAGGTAACTGTTGTATTCTTGCCGTTAGACAAGGTGGTATGTTTGCCTGCTTCTGCTTTTACATCTTTCAGCTGACCATAGTTTACAGCATCGGTATCTGCAGTACCTGCTGCAACGCCATGGATTTGTACACTTCCTTGTACACCCTTGCTCAGAGTAATACTATCACCCAAAATTGTCATTTGCGCGGTACCGTTACTGATGCCTGCAGTATTCATTCCCAAGGTTACACTGGAATCTCCGTTAACTACACCTGTAACATTGTGCAATTCACTGGCAAGGTCAATTTTTACATTGTTGCCATCGTTGCTAACGGTGATATTTTGATGATTGCCGGCATCCTTTTTACCGCTGAAATCAACGGTTGCTTCAGATGCTACCTGATTTGCTGCGCCACCTTCAGTGGAAAGCTTCCAGCCTTTATTGGCCTTTTCCATTGCGCGCTTCAACTGTGCCACATTGACTGCATCAGTATCCTGCGTACCTGCAGCAACGTTGGTAATCTGGCGGGTAACATCCTTATAACCACTACTCATAGTTACTCTGCCACCAACAGACACAGCAGCAGATGTTGCTTTCCAAGTTATGGATGTATCTGTCGAATTCTCACCTGTCAAAGCATCATAACCGGCTTCACCTTCAGCAGTAGAAGCAATAGAATATGAGCCTAACGCAACACCGTCATGTACTGAAACCTTACTGCTGGCACCTAAAGCTGTTCCGTATTTTCCACCGGCAACAGACTCGTAGCCAATTACAGTAGCGTAACTACTATTAGCTTCAACCTTTGTTGCATTACCAACAGCAGTGCTGCCAAAGGCACGTGCACCAATACTTGACCAAGAACCATTAATAACACTATTTGTAGCATTAGCACTAATTGTAGACCATTGACCAAAAACACTAGAGCCTATAGAACCGTTTTCAACCTTAGCACCTTCACCGAAAGCAATACTATATTTTCCCAACGCATTGGCAGCTTCACCGAAAGCAATACTATAGCTTCCCAAAGCATTGGCACTTGCACCTATAGCAATACTATAGCTTCCCAAAGCATTGGCAACTGCACCTATGGCAATAGACTGTCCATATGCTTTACTGGTGTCACCGATGGATACACCTGGCTTAGACCCTCCATCACCCGAATCTATATCATTAACAGCATTCCTACCAATAGCAACACCACCGCCATTTTTCACCTTACTCAGCACGCCTATGGCAACACTGTCTATGCCAGTAGCCTCACTATTCATGCCAATTACAGTTGCACCAGCAACACCGGATGCCTGCGCACCAATAACAGTTGTTGTAGCTCCGGTTGCCTTACTGTGATTACCAATGGCAACAGAAGAAGAACCATCTACTACCATACTTGTATTGCCAATAGCAATGCTATAATCACCGTCAACATTACTTTTATTGCCAATAGCAGTGCTTTTATCGCCTTTAGCAATACTGTTTGAGCCAATAGCCATATCCGCTGTGGTATATGTCGGATAACCACTGGGATTATCATGGTCGTCTTTCATTGTTTTTATCGTACCAGTAACTACAGTATATTTTTGCGAACTATACTCTGTAACCTGGCCCCATGCAGGTGATGCAGCCATAGTTCCAGCCAGAACGCTTACCATAACGGCAGCTGCAACAGACTTGCTTGCACGGCAGTGATTTTTTGCTAGCTCAGAAACCACTATATAAGCATTTCTTGCTTTGCTCCAGATAACCTTAAAAGTCTTATTCATAATGCCCACCTCTAAAGAAATCATTGAAATATATATATCAAATTCCCAATTGTAAAAACAAACTTTCATTCATCGTCAATATATTTTTGTAATATCTGTGATATACTGTATTTTAATTGTTTTTTCGCCTTCTTTTTGCGCATCATATTCCTTCCTTTCATAAAAATTTTTACACCTAAAACCTTGAGTGAAAACCACGGCCTCCGCCGTGAAGATTTATATATTACGGCCAATGCCGCAACCAACAAAAATCTAGACACTTGTTCTGAGAGTTTAAATCTTTTTAATTATAATTGAACTAAACATTATAATTCTCTTGTTTTTTTACAAGAATTATAGCACATTATCCCCCCCAGTCAAACTCTTATCCAGCAATACGCTACATTCGGCGTAAAAATTTTTACAGAGTCTTGAATACGTTACATTTGTTACATTTAGTTGAAGAGTTCTTAAGTGTTAAGGTTTAGATGGGTACAAACAAAAGAATAGTCCTTTGGCAAAAAATACATAGTCCCCTCCGCATCCGCGGAGAACGCTTCTCTTCATCGCAACCAACACACAATAGCGGCAGGCAATAAGCACCGCAACAAAAAAATAATCCGTCTGGCGAGCAGCGTTTCTAAAACAGATTCTCTATACCATTATATCTAAAAATGTTATAATAAAGGAAAATGACAATGAGAGGAGGTTGTACTCCATGCAAAATAAATTACCCTTGCCTATCGGCGCATCAGATTATAAAAAAGTCAGCCAGGATTACTACTATGTTGACAAAACACTACTTATAAAGGATATTCTTGACGAGCAAGCGAAAGTTACACTTTTCACCCGTCCGCGCCGCTTCGGTAAAACTCTGAACATGGATATGCTGCGTACCTTTTTTGAAAAAGCCAAAGATGATACAAGCAAGTATTTTATTAACAAAAACATTTGGCAGACAGGCGAAAAATATACCCAGCACCAAGGACAGTATCCTGTTATTTTCTTAAGCTTTAAGGATGCCAATAAAAATAAATGGCCAGACTTATATGCGCGGCTGAAGGAAACGATAAAAGATGAATTTATGCGTCATTCGGAACTAAAATACAGCAAAAATTTATCTAACCCTGATTTCTACGAAAAAATTACCAGCGGTCTGGGTACAGAAACAGATTATGCCACCAGTCTGCTCCGCCTTTCGCAAATGCTACATGAGCATTATGGCAAAGCACCCATAATCATTATTGATGAGTATGACACGCCTATCCAGGCAGGTTATATTCACGGTTTTTATGATGCAACAATACAATTCACACGCGACCTGCTCTCCTCTGTTCTAAAAGACAATCAGCACATTTCCTTCGGCTTTTTGACAGGTATTCTACGTGTTGCTAAGGAAAGTATTTTTAGCGGTCTTAACAATGTAAATGTTAACTCGCTCTTAGATAAGCGCTATAGTGATTTTTTTGGCTTCACCGATACTGAAGTAAATACTATGGCTGCATACTATCAAGCAACTGATAAAATACCAGAAATCAAAGAATGGTATGATGGTTACAGGTTCGGTAATACGGAGATTTACAATCCCTGGTCAGTTCTTAAATATTTCAACAATTATTGTGAAGCAGAACCATATTGGGTACAAACATCTGAAAACTCCACTATTCGTGAGATTATCAGCGGTCTTGATAACAGCACCTGCGAAAATCTTCGGGCTTTGTTAAATGGCTCTGCCGTAGAATCTATAGTTGATACGAACATCATCTATCCAAAGCTAAAAGAGCAACAAACTAATATTTTTGGCTTTCTGTTAATGACAGGCTATTTGAAATCTATAAAAACCACAAGAGCCAACGGCATCTGTCTATGTGAGCTCAGTATTCCCAATAAAGAAATTAAAAGCGTTTACAGTCAGGAGATTGTCGCTCTGTTAGCAGACAAAATTGACAGTACAGCGATTAATTTACTCCAGCAATATCTCATAACTAAAAATGGGCCAGCATTGCAAAACGTGCTGAAAAAATTTCTTTTAGAAACTGTCAGCTACTATGACACGCTTAAAGAAAACTATTACCAGGGCCTACTTTTAGGTATGACAGGATTATTCACTAACACCTATTACATCAGCTCTAACCGTGAAAGTGGTGAGGGCAGATATGATATTCAGCTCCTACCTAAAAATATAGATATGCCAGGTATAATCATTGAAATAAAAGCAACAGCTGACTCTTCGGATGCAGGTTTAAAAAAATTAGCAGCAGAAGCCTTAACACAAATTGAAGATAAAAAATATGATACCGAGCTGCGTAAGCAAAACATCAAAACTATTTACAAATACGGTATTGCCTTCAGCGGCAAGAAAGTAGAAATCATAACAAATTAAGTAATCTAGTAGTAGGTGGGTACCCTCCCTACTATCACACTACCGCTTATGCGATTCTGCAAGCGACGGTTCGGTAGTTCAGAGATGTGCCCATGCTAGGCGCGTAAAAAAAGTCGTGAGCAATGATAAACTCAAAGCTCACGACTTTTTATTTTTTCAAACACACACTATGAAA
>OHLP01001033.1_pt1 | contig 11876 bp, 7 predicted proteins | sample 1569111 | NCBI WGS metagenome assembly OHLP01 (sample SAMEA3879504, study PRJEB24766) | human gut metagenome | biome: human-associated habitat; feature: feces | place: USA | collected 1985/1987 | reverse complement strand
ATATATAATAACACAAAAGTAGGGAATAAGTTTCTTATTCTCAAATAAGTGTGGCTTATTTCTTGGATGATTTTTTTCGAAGTTCTTCTGCCAGTCGCCATTGCAATGCTGCCTCTACTTCTTTTCCTGCCTGCATCAAGGCGTCCCCGAAGAGCTCATGCGCTCCGGCATGTTCTGGTTTCAGGGTGGTAGCTTTGTCCAGATCGGCTATGGCGCCTTCGGTTTCTTGCTGTTTCAGACGTAATTTTCCCCGATTGTAAACAGCTTTAAATTCAGCCGGACGTAGTTTGACGGCACGTGTCAGGCATTCTTCCGCTTCAAGATATCTGCCGTCATTGAAGAGGGTGATGCCTTTACGTATCCATGCATCCGTATATTCCGGATAAAGTTCCAGCGCTTTATCGTAGTTTGCCAGTGCGGCGCGCGCATCGTGTGCCTGCGTGATACATTCGTTTCCCATCAACAGGTATTCGCGGGCGTATTTTTTCAGATACTCCTGTTGGCTTCGCATTTGTTCTTTCAATTGCCGGTTTTGCTCGCGCAGTGTGTTGATTACTTCCAGTTTCCGGCGGATAAATCTCCGGGGCACGGGTTTCTCTATGTCATACCGCGAATGGATGGCACGGAAAAACTGTTCCAGACACTCTTCCATATCTCCACGGTCGAATGCACGGACAGCCGCTACATATTGCACATCGGCTTGCGCTTGTTTCAAAGCTTTGTCTATTGCCTGCCGGTTGTTGAAACGTTGGGCGAAGTTTACGATTTCCTGCCGTACAAAAATATCGGCGCGGTTGATCGGTTTCTTCAATTGGATACCTTCCAGTGAGGTGCAACGGCTGAGTGCCACATAGGCTTGTCCGCCGGCAAAGACACCGCCCGTGAAGTCGATGACCACCCGGCTGAAAGTCAGTCCCTGACTTTTGTGCACTGTGATGGCCCATGCCAGCCGGATAGGGTATTGGGTGAAAGTGCCCAACACTTCTTCTTCAATCTCTTTTTTCTCTTCGTTGTACCGGTATCGGATGTTTCGCCAGGAATCGGGTTTTACATCACATTCTTTTCCGTCGTCGGTTATTACATAGATGGTGCCGTCCTCGTCGTCGATGCCGGATATGGTACCGATCGTTCCGTTTACCCAACGGCGGTCGTAATCGTTTTTGATGAAAATGATCTGTGCACCCGGTTTTAATATCAAATCTTTGGAGGTAGGCAAACTGCTTTCCGGAAAATCTCCTTCGATTTCTCCCTCAAAGGTGACCGGTTCACCGGGAAGTTCCGCCAGTTTTTTATCATTAATGTAGTCTACATTGTCTCTCCGGGTGGCAAGGGTGATGTACATATCTTCCTCGTTCTGTTCTATCTGCGTGCCATAGCGTGTGTTCAGCAGTTGCAGATCGGCTGCTCCGGCCGTATTCGTACGGATATGGTCGAGAACGCTGACAAAAACAGGATCGGTCTGTCTGTATACTTTCTGAAGCTCGATGGATACCAAGTCTATCTGACCGAATACTCGTGCGGAGAAGAAATAGGGAGTAGGATAGAAGCGGTTCAATATATCCCGTTCATCGTTCTTTACAACCGGTTCTAATTGAAAAACATCACCCACCAATAACAGCTGCTTTCCACCGAAAGGTTCGCGTAAGTTATGGGAATATACACGCAGAATACGGTCGATAGCATCAATAATATCCGCCCGTACCATTGAAATTTCGTCGATAATCACCAGTTCTATCTGTTCCAGTAACTTTCGATGCGGTTTTGTATATTTAAAGAATTCGTGGATGCGTCCCCGTTGGAGACTGAGATTCGGGTCGTCCGGTGGCAGTGGATGAAAAGGCAGTTTGAAGAAACTATGCATCGTACTTCCTCCGGCATTGATGGCGGCAATACCTGTCGGAGCAAGTACAACATATTTCTTCTTGGTGTTTTCGCAGACGTAACGCAAGAATGTAGATTTTCCTGTACCCGCCTTTCCGGTTAGAAAAACAGATTGGCGTGTATATTGAATCAGGTTCAAGGCATCTTGAAACTCTGCGTTGTTAGTGTCTACGCTCATGTTGATAAATAGAGTAAATCCCCCTTGTTAAATAATTCCGAAATGTATCATCGCTTTGCTGATACCATCCTCGTCGATCGGAGCTGTTACGTAATCGGCGGCAGCTTTTACGTCCTTTTCAGCTTGCCCCATAGCCACACCGATAGCAGCATGACGGAGCATGCTGATGTCGTTTCCCCCATCTCCGAATGCCATCGTGTCTTCCAGTCTGATATCAAAATAACGGATTATTTCGTCTATGCCTTTTTGTTTGGTATCTCCTTTGGCGGTTATATCGGCAAAGGCGGGATACCAGCGGCCTATCTCGCAAGTTGGGATTGACGGGCGGATTTCTCTTTCTTCTTCCTCCGTAATGAAAGGAGTCATTTGTATAATCTCCTTGTCGGTCGCTTCTGCAAAAGAGACGGTCGGGATAACATCCACGTGTAGGAAATCATAAAAAATCTTCTTTACCATCTCGTTGGGCTGGCAAACGGAAATATGATGTTCCTCTACAAAAATGCAGGGTACTCCTTTCTTTTCGCAGAAATCTCCCATTGCTTTTACCTCTTCCTGGGGGATGGCGTTCTTATAAATAACTTGTTCTCCGACAAAACAATAGGCTCCGTTCATCGTGATGTATCCATCAATGAGATTCCGCTTCTGTAGCTCGGAGAGATTGTTGATAATGGCTTTCGGGCGTCCGGTAGCGATAAATATTTTATGTCCTTTCGTATGGGCGGCTTCCAGAGCCTCGATAGTGGAAGACGGGATACGGTGAGTATGGAAGCTGACCAGTGTACCGTCTATATCAAAAAATAAAGCTTTCGTCATAGATTCCTTTTTGAATTGAAGACAAAAGTACTACTTTTGTCTCATATAACATAAAAACATCATGCAGTATGAACTATAATTTTGATGAAATAATAAACCGTAACGGTACGGATTCCGTAAAATGGGATGGAGTGGAAGGCCGTTGGGGACGCAATGACCTGATTCCTATGTGGGTAGCCGATATGGATTTCCGTACGGCTCCATTTGTGATAGAGGCTTTGAAAAAGCGGTTGGAGCATGAAGTGCTGGGATATACATTCGCCTGTAAGGAATGGGCGGCTTCCATTATCCATTGGTTGAAAGAACGTCACGGATGGTCGGTCACCGAAGAAATGCTGACGTTTACTCCCGGCATTGTTCGCGGGTTGGCTTTTGCTATCCACTGTTTCACGGAAAAAGGAGATAAAGTGATGGTAATGCCGCCTGTCTATCATCCTTTTTTCCTTGTGGCGCAGAAAAATGAACGCGAAGTTGTATTCAGCCCGTTAGTGTTGAGGAACGGACAGTATTACATTGATTTCGACCGTTTCCGCCGGGATGTACAAGGTTGTAAAATACTGATTTTAAGTAATCCTCATAATCCGGGCGGACGAGTATGGACGAAAGAAGAGCTTTCGCAGATTGCTGATATTTGTCAGGAAACCGGTACTTTGGTTATCTCCGACGAGATTCATGCAGACCTGACTTTGCCACCTTATAAACATCCCACTTTTGCTTTGACTTCAGAAAAAGCACGGATGAACTCACTTGTCTTTATGTCTCCGAGCAAGGCTTTCAATATGCCGGGACTGGCAAGCTCTTATGTAATCATCGAAAATGAGGAACTTCTTCGACGTTTCCGTACCTACATGGAAGCGAGTGAGTTTTGTGAAGGCCATCTGTTTGCCTATCTGAGTGTGGCGGCGGCTTATAGCCATGGTACGGAATGGCTGGATCAGGTGATAGCATATATCAAAGGCAATGTAGACTTTACCGAAAACTATTTGCGGGAACATATTCCTGCCGTCAAGATGATTCGTCCGCAGGCTTCCTATCTTATCTTTTTGGATTGCCGGGAACTGGGATTGAACCAAGAGAGTTTGAATCGCCTGTTTGTAGAAAGAGCGCATCTGGCACTGAATGACGGAACAACATTCGGCAAGGAGGGCGAAGGCTTCATGCGGTTAAATGTTGCCTGCCCGCGTGCTACATTGGAACAGGCATTAAAGCAATTGGAACGAGCAGTCAATAATGAATAAGAACTTTATCGGATATCTGACTGCCCTTGTCCATTACAGGTGTTCGGCGGTTCTGTCGTCAGAATTTGTCGGATTGGCGTAACTGAACTGGATATTGCTTTGTTCATTTTCTTTCAGTTCCATATCGTTTCTGTTTTTGGCATACAATGTAATGTCAGATAAATTAAAGTTTCTCGTATAACATATTTTTCCGAGACTGTTTGTCGTTGCCTTGATGGCATGGAGATAGAAATTCTCCAGGCGTAAGGAATCGTTCCATCCGGAAGCAGAGATAAATTCATTTACGTTTTCTGCTTTTACATCAGACAGATACACGTTCCGGAAATGTGGATATCCTTTTTCCGGCGGATTAACGGGAGTCAGCATTACTTTCCAATGCTCGGGAATTTCTTTGCCTTCATATTCTTTGGGCAGGATGCTGTAGCTGTAATTGGGATTCCAGTTTAGATCCGCCGCCAGAACCTGTTGCACATTCTTAGCATTGATTCGGGTCATGTAGATGTTTTCGACTGTTCCTCCGCGATTCATGGCACTTTTCAGTCTCAGTACCGTAGAAGTTCCTTCTGCATCCAGATTGTATCCTAATATATTACGGATACTTCCTGAAGTCTCACTTCCGCAAGTGATGAGGCCGGCGCCTTTGCGGGCTATACAGTTACGTATCACAATTTTTTCGGTAGGACGGTTCACCCGCAGGCCATCTGCGTCTCGTCCGGATTTGATGCAGATATTATCGTCATTGCAATCTATGTCGCAATTTTCAACTAATACATGGGTGGATGAGTCGATGTCGATGCCATCCGTACTGGGACCGTGTCCTCCGATATTATTATTGATTGTTAATCCGTTGATGGTGCAATGGTCGGAATAAAGAATCTGACATCCCCAGAAACCGGTACGCATTAAAGTGAATCCGCTTAATGTGATATCCGAGCTGCGTTCAACGAGGATTCCCCGTACACGTTTGCAGTCATAGTCGACAATCCAACGCAGTCCTTTCGCCTCATATTCTTTCCTCATTTCCCAATATTTATCCCAAAATACCTTTCCCCGACAGTCTAGTGTCCCTTCTCCGCTGATAGATGCGTTTTTCTCATCTATGATATTGATAACTGCCGCTGGCCATGTCATTTCGATTCCTGCAACTCTTGAACGGAATTCCGGATAATGGTGAATTTGAGGACTGGCCAGTAAAGTCACACCCTTGTCCAAATGGAGGTTTACTCCGCTTTTGATAAAGAGTGCCCCTGTCTGGTAATATCCCGGTTGGAGAGTGACGGTTCCCCCGCCGGAGACGGCACAACTGTCGATTGCTTTTTGTATAGCTGTTGTACTGAGTACAGTACTGTCTGCTACCGCACCTAAAGAATTGGCAGATAGGGCTATATGATTGATAGGCTCTTGCCGACTACCGACACTGTCAGCCCATGATAAATCAGGCTGTTGCGGAAGTTCTCCCCATTGGAAGTCTTTTCCGGTTTGTTTGGCAGGAGTGCATGCGATAAACAGAGGTACTGCTACACATAGGGCAAGTATGTTTTTATTTTTCATATACTATATCAGTTTATATACATATCAGTTACCATCCGGCTTCTCTATCTCTGTAAAAGGTGAATTGTTCCAGTGGAAAGTATCCGGATTGTCCGGGTATGCCGGATTGTATGCCGGATCTATTTTTAGGTGCTTCGCTAGGTTAGGTACGGCTTTCTTCATTCCTTCAATCACACATTGGGCTATCTGATAGGCACCGTAAGGATTAAAATGGGTATTATCGGCAAAATCTTGTTTTTGTCCCGGATAAGCCCCTGCCGGATAGTGTACGAAAGCACGCTTTGACGTTTCTGTTCCCAAAGCTTCATAAAGCGTACGGGTCATTTCGTTGAGGTCGATCAACGGAACATTTTCTTTAGCAGCCAGCCAGCGCATGGCTTCTGGATAATCTTCGTGTGTGTCACGGATATGTCCGGTGGCGTCAAAACTCCGGCGTTGGGTGGGAGTGACCAGTACGGGATATGCTCCCCGCGCACGGGCTTCATCAATAAATGTTTTCAGGCTGGTCATAAAAGAGTAATAAGCTCCTTTGCCTGGTCCTTTTTGCTTTTGGTCGTTATGCCCGAATTCCATGAAAAGATAATCTCCTTTCTTTATCTGGCTCAATGCTTTTTTCAAACGTCCTGCGGCAATAAACGTATTGGCTGATTCCCCCGATTCCGCATAATTGGCGATACAAACGTCCGTACCGAAAAAATGAGGTATCATTTGTCCCCAGCTGGCCCATGGCTCGTTGTCCTGGTCGACTACGGTACTGTTACCGCATAGAAAAACGGTAATCACCGACGGATCGGCAGGCTTGATACTGATACTCTGGCATACGGGTGCATCACCGTTAAATTCCAGCGTCAGTTTATCGTCCCAGTTCAGTTTGGCCTTTTCGCGGGGTTTGATTCGTACGGATTCTTTCTCGGAAATGCGGGGATTGCGTTTGTTGATGATAAATGTTTCATCTACGAATTGTCCCTTTTGGGTCGCAAGGTTATCAATGAACAGTCGGCGTGACTCGCCTCTTACTGTTGTCACTCCTGCCTGTTTCTTGTTTCCCAGACGAACGGTTACTTGGTAGTTACCGTCCGGTACACGGACAGAAAAGAAGAAGGGTGCCTTACTGCCTTTTTCCGGTGTATTGGTAAGATCATATCCGTATCCAGTTTCTTCGCTGTAACGCGGTGCATCCGACAGTTGAAAAGTTCGGATTTTCTCCTGTGCGTTTATATAAGGGGCTATCAGAAACAGAAGCCCTATGAAGGTAGTTTTCATATCAGTCTGCTTAATTAATTTTCGGTTTTAGCTCGTCCGGTGAATCTTTCGTATAAGATTTCACATCTCCGGCTATTTTAGTAAATAATGTCTGAATCTGTTCGGGACTTATGATTGTATTCGGGTGGAAAGCATCCGAATTCATATAATCAAGAATCGCTTTATGCATCTGACGGGCAACAATCCTTTTCTCCGGTTGGGAAGTGATGTCCATGCTGGTCATTATCAGTTTGCCGTTCAATACATTAGCCTCGAACAGCATTCCTATTTTACGGCTGATAAACCAAGTGTCTATGCTTTGAATAGTCGGTTGGAACTCAGCGGGGAAATGCGTAAACTGCATAACTTGCGCTTTGTTCAATAGTTCCCACCATTGCAGGTTACTGTGATATTCAGTCGGAAAATCACGGAAAAGCGGGTGATAATCATTCAGAAAAATACCTGTCGTATGTGGCGGGCGCATCTTGAACCAAGATGTATTCCAAAAAACGGGTGTGAAATATTGCTTGACCTCCCTGCCGTATTTTATTTTCCCGGCTGCTGTTATCAATACGTTTCCACCTTCCTGCAAGATGGATATCGCTTTCTCGTCCAATGTGTCCGTTGTGTATACGTTTCCTTGTGTAAGTTTCACTTTGTCAGGATATACCCAAAAGTCCCAATCGTTGACAATATCACTGTTTTCCAAACGTACTTCCAGATTCAGTTTTTGGGGAGTACGGATATCGTTCAGTTTCATGTCTATGCTGCCCAACGAGAATAGATTGCCGATAGGAATATCCCGTGTACTAACCACTCCGCGAGCATATATCTTGCCATATTTATCTTTTACGCAATAGACTGTATTTGCTTTTTGCAAAGCTTCTTTTCCGAAGTGGGATATTTCGATATCTGCATGAAACGTTTCGTTATTGGTGTATGTGAACTTGGGGATACGTGCCAATAGAACGGTCGGACTGCAAAAACGGCGGAACTCTGCGGCATTAATGTATCCTTTCTCTTCAAAAAATACATCCAGTACTCCGACCAATGCCGTTCCCTGACCCGAATAATCATTGAGAGCTAATAATTGGAATCCCGCATAGTCGGGAGTACGCAATGTCTTTTCTATCTCATGCTTGTAACAGATCGCTTGCAGCTTGCCGGAAGCCATCATAAAATCGTGTCCCATACCTCCCATGTGGTTATCATTCAATATATCCCGAAAGATTTCAAAGTTCTTGGCTTTGTTTACTCCGGTATATTTACGTATCTCGTTGAAGTTCGGGAATGCACACCATTGTCCGGTTTCATGGGAAACATACGGCTGTTTTACCGTATCAATTCGGTTACGGTAGTCCGATGTGCTTTCCGGCTGCGCACCGGTCCAGCTGAGTCCGCGCGCACCGGCTTTTACATGATATTGGTTATGGGGCTGCCATTGCCAGCTGTTGCCTACGGAAGCTCCTGTATATACGTGGCGTGGGTCGGTTGCTTTCCAATAATCAACGAATTTGCTTACCCATGGCACCCAGCGTCCGGAAGGCTCATTTCCACACGCCAACATGCAATAAGAGGCATAGTTTCCATACTGCTTGGTCAAGGCAATCGTTTCGTCCATCAGATACTTGTCGATAGGCTGGCCGTTGCCCAGTCTCGGACCGTGATTAGGCCAGCTTGGACCTTCCGGCTGCAAATAAAAACCGACAAGGTCCGCAGCAATAAATGCGGCTTCCGGCGGACAGAAAGAGTGGAAACGCATATGATTCAGCCCGTAGTTGCGGCAAATGCGGAATACCCGTTCCCATGAAGCTACATCCATAGGAGCGTAGCCGGTAAGCGGAAAATCACAATTCTCTACTGTGCCGCGAAGCATTGTTTTCCGACCGTTCACATAGAACCATTTACCTTTGATGGTAAATTCGCGCATACCGAATTGTACTTCTTTGACTTCTCTCTCTTTGCCACAGGTCAGTGTCGCTGTCAGTTTATAGAGTGCCGGATCAAATTCGTCCCAAGTCAGAAAACCTTCTCCCATCGGTAGTTCCATTTTGATTTTGTTATCTCCGGAACGTACTGAGATATTCTGTTGTACAGTAGGGACGGAATGTTTTTTATCCGAGTTGAAACTTTCAGCGGATAATTGTAACGTTGCTTTGGCAGAGGCTGGTGCGTACAGACTGATTCGCACTGTGGCTTTCCGTTCTTTCAAGTCCGGATATATCTGTATGTCGCTAAAATGAACTTTAGGAGTGGTCTGTAACTCTATGCGTCCTACGATACCATTCCAATTGCCCTGAGTCTGGTCGGTAATACTATGAGAATCCGGTCCTACGTTGATATCCTTGATACGGTTATCAATGCGGATGGTAATCCGACAAGATTTTCCCGGAGCAACGGCGGCAGTTAGGTCATAAACGTGCGGCACACAGAGGCTATTCTGCATTCCTATCTCCCGGTTATTTACCCAAACGGTGGTTTCTATATGAGGACGTTCTAAAAATAAAATGATCCTGTCACCTTTCCAATCGGATGGTATGGTTACGTTTTTCTGATACCAGGCCACACCTACATAATGTTTGTCCGGAGTCAGGAAGAATGGTAGTTTTACTTGCCCTTCCATTCTGTATTTCTCCATATAAGGATTAAAATAGTAGGAACTGTCGTATAAACTTCCTGTCCATTGCGTGTGTACGGTCACTTCGTCGCCTTTTAACTTCTCGGGCATGGAACCGGGCAGATTGATGTGGTCTTCTAATATTTTTCGAAACCATTGCTCTTTTACGCCTGTATCTTCCCGGTCTATTTGGAAATTCCACTTACCGGATAGATCAAGAGCATTGCTTTGACCTGTAACGGTCGATATCGAAAGAAATGCAAGAATAATACTGCCTAGAAAATGTTTTATCATGATACGTAAGATTGATATATTTTCGTTATCTTTTAAATTCTGGTGCTAAAGTAGGGCTTTTTCGAACTTCTTGAAATATAAAGATGTACAGAAACATAAACAATCGTATCAAAAATGGGATGTATAGATGTATGTGTACAAAATTGTATGAATATACCAATTAATCTATCCCTTTGCTTTTCGGTATCTTTGGAAGATACGGTATCTTTGCGAACTGAATCTATTAATCTTAGAATGAACCATGAAAAATGTAATTGTCTGGATGATTTTGACCGTCTGGTCTATAATGAACGTTACCGCCGGAGATACCGTTTATCTCTTTTCCTATTTTATAAATAACAGTAAAGATGGCTTGCATCTGGCTTATAGTTATGATGGACTGACCTGGACGGCTTTGAATGGTGGTCGTTCCTTTTTAACTCCTACTGTGGGCAAAGATAAATTGATGCGCGATCCTAGTATTTGTCAAGCTCCCGACGGAACTTTTCACATGGTCTGGACTTCTAGCTGGACGGACCGGATTATTGGTTATGCTTCTTCCCGTGACTTGATTCATTGGAGTGAGCAAAAGGCTATTCCTGTGATGATGAATGAACCTGCCGCACATAACTGCTGGGCTCCCGAACTGTTTTATGATGAATCGTCACAAACCTATTATATCTTCTGGGCAACTACGATCCCCGGCCGTCATAAGGAAGTGCCTACCAGTGAAAGTGAAAAGGGACTGAACCACCGTATCTATTATGTAACGACTAAGGATTTCAAATCTTTCTCGAAGACTGCCATGTTTTTCAATCCGGATTTCAGCGTTATCGATGCTGCTATTGTGAAAGATCCAAAGAGGAACGATCTGATTATGGTAGTTAAGAATGAGAACTCTAATCCGCCGGAGAAAAACCTGCGTGTGACACGTACGGAGAATATAAGGAGAGGATTTCCAACCAAAGTATCGGCTCCCATCACAGGCAACTATTGGGCGGAGGGGCCTGCTCCTCTTTTTGTAGGTGATACTCTTTATGTGTATTTTGATAAGTATCGTGACCATCGTTATGGGGCTGTCCGTTCCCTCGATCATGGAGAAACGTGGGAAGACGTTTCCGATCAAGTCTCTTTTCCGAAAGGAATCCGTCATGGAACGGTCTTTGCGGTGGATGCTTCAGTTATTCTTGATATGATACAATAAGGTTTCCATCATTTCATCGTTGTTTTCAAGGGTTTTCAGTGCGAAGATTAAAGATTTTCAGTGCATAAAACTAGTATAGTTTATGCATTCGGGTAGTTGTCACCTTATAATGGGACAATAGTCATCTTATAACGGGACAAATGGCACTTTATAGAATGACAAATGGCACTTTATAAGGTGACCATTTGTTTTTGAGAAGATGGAAACTTCTAAGATACAAAAATAATTAGTAAAAAGCAATAGTCGGACATGAAACTTGGACTGTATTACGGATAGATTCGACTTGTTTTTTCTGATCCGGGTTTTCTGAATTTATCAAAATATGTAATAGAACGGATATGAGATGTTCTTTTGGCCTGTTTATTCCATATATGTCCTATTCATCCCATGTTCATTTGTACAAAAGGCAGTATTTTTTATGCTTATGTACAATATTGTATTGTTAATAACTGTATTGTTCTCTAAGTTTGCATCAGTTTTTAGGTATATAATATAAATAATGTAAACAAGGAAGTGTTGTACTATGGCTAAGAAAGAACCACCGCAGGAGTATATAGAAGTATTGGAAGTTTTGAATGTGCTTTATGATGAGGTGGACGGTTGCTCTTTTTATGATTATATTTTCCCCGATAATCAGAAGCAGGGGGAGCAGTGTAGTCACTATGAAAAGCCTAATGCAGTTTATCTTTATACAGATGAAAAAGACAATGGGACAAAGAGAAGATTAAGGCGTCGCATAATGCTTTCAGATACATGGAAAGAAGATTATATAAATTATGTGGAGCAGAACCCATCTACTTTGTGTAGTGGGATTGCGTATCGTGGTCGAGCAAATAATTTAGAGAACGCCCAGCGTATGTATGCGTTGGCGATTGACCT
>OHLP01001031.1_pt1 | contig 11896 bp, 11 predicted proteins | sample 1569111 | NCBI WGS metagenome assembly OHLP01 (sample SAMEA3879504, study PRJEB24766) | human gut metagenome | biome: human-associated habitat; feature: feces | place: USA | collected 1985/1987 | reverse complement strand
GCTATACATTATTATGTTATAGCCAAAATCAGACAACGGACAACAACTACCGTACGCAAAAGAACATTTCCTATCTTCATCCCGGCGAAAAGGACAGTTATAAGCTGGAGCGTTGTAAGCTCGACCTCCATTATCCTACTGATAAAAAAGGATTTGCCACCCTTATCTGGTTCCACGGCGGAGGACTGGAAGCCGGAGAAAAACATTTTGACTTTGAGGAACGTGTGAAGCTCGTCAATCCCCGTATCACCGCAGAGGGCTATAAAATCGGCACAAGGGGCTTTACCAACTACATTTTGCACGCTGACGATATGGTAAAAGCGTAAGGAAAAGGAGGACATCAGACTATGAGATTAGCAAACGGAATCGTGATTGACAAGGAAGCAACATTCGGGGCATTGAAATTTTCTGCCCTCCGCCGTGAGGTTCACCTCCAGAATGAAGACGGCTCGGTATCAGAAGAAATCAAGGAACGTACCTATGACTTAAAATCCAGAGGACAGGGGCGTATGATTCAGGTTTCTATCCCTGCCAGCGTGCCATTAAAAGAGTTCGATTACAACGCAGAGGTAGAACTTATCAATCCTGTGGCAGATACCGTGGCAACGGCTACCTTTCAGGGGGCAGAGGTGGACTGGTACATCAAGGCGGAGGATATTGTCCTGAAAAAAGGGGCTGCCATGAATCCCCATCCGCCGAAGAAAGACACTCCCCCTGTAAAATAACAGGAACCTAAAAAATCGAAAGGAGGATTGTTCCCATGAAGCAGCTTTTCCCCCGTGGAAAACGTATCCGCCCCACGGATAAAGACCTTGTGTTCCATACTGCCCTTGCCGCCCTGTTCCCTGTCTTCCTGCTGGTTGTCCTGCTGTTTCATATCCGGCAGATTGCCGGAACCAACTGGCAGGAAGAGTCCCTCTCCCAGATAGTACAGGATGTAAACATCCCTTACCTGTTATTCAGTATGGGCGTGGCAGGGTTGGTGTGTCTTACAGCCGTTCTTCTGTTCTGGCGATACCGCAGGGATGAAGTAAAGCAGCTCATCCACCGCCAAAAGCTGGCAAGGATGGTATTGGAAAACAAGTGGTATGAATCGGAACAGAGAAAGGAAGACGCTTTTTTCAAGGACTTGTCTTCCAGCCGTTCCAAAGAAACCATCACTTACTTTCCTAAAATCTACTACCGGATGAAACAGGGCTTGCTCCATATCCGTGTGGAAATCACCTTAGGGAAATATCAGGAACAGCTCTTAAACTTGGAGAAAAAGCTGGAAAGCGGCTTATACTGTGAGCTGACGGATAAGGAATTAAAGGATTCCTATGTGGAGTACACCCTGCTCTATGATACTATTGCCAACCGTATCTCCATTGAGGACGTACAGGCAAAGGACGGCAGGCTCCGGCTTATGGAAAATGTCTGGTGGGAGTATGACAAGCTCCCCCATATGCTCATTGCCGGAGGAACCGGCGGCGGAAAGACCTACTTCATCCTGACCCTCATTGAAGCCCTGCTCCGCACCAACGCCGTCCTGTTCGTGTTAGACCCAAAGAACGCCGACCTTGCGGATTTACAGGCGGTTATGCCGGATGTGTACTACAAAAAGGAAGATATGCTCGCCTGCATTGACCGTTTCTATGAAGAAATGATGAAACGCAGCGAAGACATGAAGCTCATGGAGAATTACCGGACAGGGGAAAACTATGCTTATCTGGGGCTTCCGGCACATTTCCTTATCTTTGATGAATATGTGGCATTTATGGAAATGCTCGGCACAAAGGAAAATGCTGCTGTCCTCAACAAATTAAAGCAAATCGTTATGCTTGGGCGGCAGGCTGGCTTCTTCCTGATTCTCGCCTGCCAGCGTCCAGACGCAAAGTATCTGGGGGACGGAATCCGTGACCAGTTCAATTTCCGTGTGGCTCTGGGGCGGATGTCGGAAATGGGCTATGGGATGATGTTCGGGGAAACCACAAAGGACTTCTTCCTCAAGCAGATAAAGGGGCGTGGCTATGTGGATGTGGGAACCAGCGTTATCTCGGAGTTTTACACGCCCCTTGTGCCAAAAGGACACGATTTCCTCAAAGAAATAAAAAAACTGATAGACAGCAGGCAGGGAGTGCAGGCGGCGTGCGAAGCGGAAGCCGCAGAAACGGACTGACCTGCTGTGGCTGGTGTGCCGCAAGGCACGCCAGCATGAACCCCTCGTATCTAACAGAGGGGTACAAATCGACAGGCAACAACCAAACAACAGGGCAGAATCCCACGGTACACAAGGGATTTTCCCCATATCCGGCGTATGTCAACAAGACTCTGAAAGTTGACATACGCTTTTTTAGACAGGAGGGATTTTCACTGAATGAAGAAACATGGGTACGGGACATCAAAGAAAAACGGGAAGTTTACGGTATCTCACAACAGAAACTTGCGTTAGCTGCCGGAATCACCCGTCCGTACCTGAGCGATATTGAAACGGGCAAGGCTCACCCATCCGAAGCATTACAGGAAGCCATCACGGAAGCTCTGGAACGCTTCAATCCAGACAATCCCCTTGAAATGCTCTTTGACTATGTTCGGATTCGCTTTCCTACTACGGATGTGAAGCATATCGTGGAAGACGTGCTGCGGTTAAAACTCCCCTACTTTATCCATGAAGACTACGGCTTCTACTCTTACACAGAGCATTACTATCTGGGGGATATTTTCATTCTAGTATCGCCGGAGCTGGAAAAAGGGGTGCTGCTGGAACTGAAAGGGCGTGGCTGCCGCCAGTTTGAAAGCTATCTGCTGGCACAGGAACGGAGCTGGTATGAGTTTTTTATGGACGTTCTCATGGAGGACGGCGTGATGAAGCGGCTTGACCTTGCCATCAATGACAAAACGGGAATCCTGAACATTCCCCATCTGACAGAGAAGTGCCGGAATGAGGAATGTATCTCGGTCTTCCGCAGCTTCAAAAGCTACCGCAGCGGCGAACTGGTACGGCGTGGGGAAAAAGAATGTATGGGGAACACCCTGTATATCGGCTCCCTCCAAAGTGAGGTGTACTTCTGCATTTATGAAAAAGACTATGAGCAGTACAAAAAGCATGATATTCCCATTGCAGACGCAGAGGTAAAGAACCGCTTTGAAATCCGGCTGAAAAATGAGCGTGCCTTTTACGCCATCCGTGACCTGTTAGAACATGACAATCCAGAACGGACAGCCTTTCAAATCATCAACCGCTATGTCCGGTTCGTGGACAGGGACGATACGAAGCCCCGTTCTGACTGGCGTATCAATGAGGAATGGGCGTGGTTTATGGGGGAACACAGGGGAAGCCTGAAACTGACAACCAAACCGGAACCCTATTCCTTTGAACGCACCCTGCACTGGCTCTCCCATCAGGTAGCCCCCACGTTAAAGCTGGCTCTCCGTCTGGATAAGATGAACCACACCCAGATTGTCCATGACATCATCACCCATGCAAGGCTGACGGAGAAGCATGAAAAAATCCTGAAGCAGCAAGCCGCCGCTGCAAAGGAGGTGGTGCTTTAACGGCGGCAATTTTAGAAGCTAAGAAATCTTACAGCAAAGAAAGGAGCTTTTATGAATTTCGGACAGAATCTTTACAACTGGTTTTTATCCAACGCCCAGTCCCTTGTGCTGCTGGCAATCGTGGTGATTGGACTGTACCTCGGATTTAAGAGGGAATTTTCCAAACTTATCGGTTTTCTGGTGGTGTCCCTTGTAGCGGTTGGTCTGGTCTTCAATGCGGACGGTGTAAAGGACATCTTACTGGAACTGTTCAATAAGATTATCGGTGCATAGGAAACCCTTGTTACACTTCCGTTATGGAGCAAGCTCTGATTGCTTCATGGCGGAAGTCCACTAGGGGCTTGGGGAGCGTAACTCCCCAAAAACCTGACAGAGAAAGGACGTGATACTGATTGAGGAAATGAAAATCTACATCCTGAACACCACAAGGTTTTACCATGAGGATTTTGAGGAATATCCTGGGGCATGGTTTTCCTGTCCTGTGGATTTTGAAGAAATCAGGGAACGTCTTGGAGTTCAGAGTGAGGAAGAAATCGAAATTGAAGACTATGAGCTGCCGTTTCCATTGGAGGGCAACACAAGGCTCTGGGAAATCAACGCTCTTTGCCGGATGGTACAGGAAATGCAGGGAACGCCCCTCTATTATGAAATGGATGTGGTACAAAAGCGGTGGTTTCCCAGCTTTACGGAATTTATCAACCACAAAGACCAGATACGCTGCTATCCGGTGCAGGACGGAGAATCCCTCGCCCGTTATCTGGTGCAGGAGGTACAGCTATTTGGGGAAGTACATCCAGACCTGTTGAACCATATCGACTACGCTGCCATTGGTCGGGAACTGGAAGCCAGCGAAAACTACCTGTTTACAGACAATGGTATCTTTTCTTACCGCTAAAAGGAGGTGGAGGAACTTGGAAGAAATGCGGATTTACATTGCCAACTTAGGCAAATACAATGAGGGCGAACTGGTAGGGGCATGGTTCACGCCGCCTGTGGATTTTGAGGAAGTCAAGGAACGTATCGGTTTGAATGATGAATATGAGGAATACGCCATCCATGATTATGAGCTGCCCTTTGAAATTGACGAATATACCCCCATTGAGGAAGTCAACCGCCTGTGTGAAATGGTGGAGGACTTACCGGATTACATTCAGGAGGAACTATCAGAGCTGCAATCCTACTTTGGCAGTATCGAAGAACTCTGTGAGCATGAAGACGATATTATTTGCCATTCCGGCTGTGACGATATGGCGGATGTGGCTCGCTATTATCTGGAAGAAAGCGGACAGCTTGGGGAACTTCCGGCACACTTACAAAACTATATCGACTATGCTGCCTATGGGCGTGACATGGAATTGGAGGGAACCTTTGTTGTCACGAACCACGGCGTATATGAAATCTTACGGTAGACCCGTCTGTATCTCCTTTGGGAAGTGCAGGCGGATTTTTTGATTCAGGGGCGGCTTTTGCTGCCCCATCTTTTAGAAAGGACGGACAACATGAAGAAAATACGAAGCTATACCAGTATCTGGTCGGTGGAAAAGGTACTCTATTCCATCAATGATTTTAAGCTGCCATTCCCCATCACGTTCACACAGATGGCGTGGTTCGTGGTATCGGTGTTTGCAGTTATGCTCTTAGGGAACCTCCCTCCCCTTTCATTCATTGACGGGGCATTTTTAAAATACTTCGGCGTACCCTTTGCCCTCACTTGGTTCATGTGCCAGAAGACCTTTGACGGGAAAAAGCCTTATGGCTTCCTGAAATCCGTACTGGCATATCTGGTACGCCCGAAACTGACCTATGCAGGAAAGCCCGTGAAGCTGGAAAAGGAATATCCGGCACAGCCCATCACGGCAGTAAGGAGTGATATTTATGGCATATCCGATTAAGTATATCGAAAATAACCTTGTGTTCAACCATGACGGGGAGTGCTTCGCTTACTATGAGCTGCTTCCCTACAACTATTCCTTTTTAAGCCCCGAACAGAAATATCAGGTACACGATTCGTTCCGGCAGCTTATCGCCCAGAACAGGGACGGGAAGATTCACGCCCTGCAAATCAGCACCGAATCCAGCATACGGGCGGCACAGGAACGCTCCAAACAGGAAGTGACAGGCAAGTTAAAGGACGTTGCCTGTGCAAAGATTAACGCACAGACCGAAGCCCTGATTTCCATGATAGGGGAAAATCAGGTGGACTACCGCTTTTTTATCGGTTCAAGCTGCTTGTCAATGAGCAGGAAGTCACCATGAAGCAGTTCCGCAGAGAAGCAAAGACCGCCGTTTCCGACTTCCTCCATGAAGTCAACCACAAGCTCATGGGGGATTTTGTTTCCATGAGCAATGAGGAAATCTGGCGGTTTCAGAAGATGGAAAAACTGCTGGAAAGTAAAATCTCACGCCGCTTCAAAGTCCGGCGGCTGGATAAGGACGATTTTGGCTACCTGATTGAGCATTTATACGGGCAGACCGGAACCGCCTACGAAGATTATGAGTATTATCTTCCGAAGAAACGGTTTCAGGAGGAAACGCTGGTGAAATACTATGACCTCATCAAACCCACCCGTTGTCTGATAGAGGAAAACCAGCGGTATCTGAAAATCGAACAGGAAGACGGGACGGTCTATGCCGCCTACTTTACCATCAACAGCATTGTGGGAGAACTGGACTTCCCATCCTCGGAAATCTTTTACTATCAGCAGCAGCAATTCACCTTTCCCATTGATACCTCTATGAATGTGGAGATTGTCACAAACCGGAAAGCCCTCTCCACGGTGCGGAACAAGAAAAAAGAGCTGAAAGATTTGGACAACCACGCATGGCAGAATGACAGCGAAACCAGTACAAACGTGGTGGACGCTTTAGACAGCGTGAATGAGCTGGAATCCACCTTAGACCAGAGCAAGGAATCCATGTACAAGCTGTCCTATGTGGTGCGTGTGACGGCTCCCGACTTGGAAGAACTGAAACGCCGCTGCAATGAGGTGAAAGATTTTTATGACGATTTGAACGTGAAGCTGGTTCGCCCCTTTGGGGATATGCTGGGGCTGCATGGGGAATTTCTCCCTGCCAGCAAACGGTATCTGAACGATTACATCCAGTATGTCACCAGTGACTTCCTCGCTGGTCTTGGCTTCGGGGCAACCCAGATGTTAGGGGAACCGGAGGGCATTTATATCGGGTACAGCCTTGATACGGGAAGAAACGTGTACTTAAAGCCTGCCCTTGCCAGTCAAGGGGTAAAAGGCTCCGTCACCAACGCCCTTGCTGCCGCTTTTGTCGGCTCCCTCGGCGGTGGAAAATCATTCAGCAACAACATGATTGTCTATTATTCCGTATTATTTGGGGCACAGGCTCTCATTGTTGACCCGAAAGCGGAACGGGGACGTTGGAAAGAAACCTTGCCGGAAATCGCCCATGAAATCAATATCGTAAACCTGACCTCAGAGGAACAGAACAGGGGCTTACTTGACCCGTATGTGATTATGGAGAACCCAAAGGATTCCGAATCACTGGCAATCGACATCCTGACCTTTTTAACGGGCATTTCCAGCCGTGACGGGGAGAAATTCCCTGTTCTTCGGAAAGCCATCCGTGCAGTGACAAACAGTGAGGAACGGGGGCTTTTCAAAGTGATTGAGGAACTTCGGGCGGAGGGAACCGCCATCAGCACCAGCATAGCCGACCATATCGAATCCTTTACAGACTATGACTTTGCACACCTGCTCTTTTCGGATGGGGATGTCACACAGTCCATCAGCCTTGAAAAGCAGCTCAACATCATTCAGGTGGCGGATTTGGTGCTGCCGGATAAGGAAACCTCGTTTGAAGAATACACCACAATGGAGCTGCTTTCCGTGGCAATGCTCATTGTAATCAGTACCTTTGCCCTCGACTTCATCCATACAGACCGTAGCGTGTTTAAGATTGTGGATTTGGATGAAGCATGGAGCTTCCTACAGGTGGCACAGGGCAAGACCCTCTCTATGAAGCTGGTTCGTGCCGGACGTGCCATGAACGCAGGCGTTTACTTTGTCACCCAGAACACGGACGATTTGCTGGATGAAAAGCTGAAAAACAATCTGGGCTTGAAGTTTGCGTTCCGTTCCACAGACATCAACGAAATCAAGAAGACCCTCGCCTTTTTCGGGGTGGATTCCGAAGATGAAAACAACCAGAAGCGGCTCCGTGACTTGGAAAACGGACAGTGCCTTATCAGTGATTTGTACGGGCGTGTGGGAGTGATACAGTTCCATCCTATCTTTGAAGACCTGTTCCATGCCTTTGATACCAGACCGCCTGTTAGAAAAGAGGTGGAGGAATGAAGATAAGAAAGCCCATCCAGCAGGGGACAGCCCTTGTCCCTTGCCGGACAAAGGGAGAAAACTCTTTAAAAAAAATCGGGAGTATAGCAGGAAAAGTGCTTCTGGCACTCCTGCTCATCCTCCTGCTGCTGGCAGTCTTCGGCACAGCCGCCCACGCTGCCGGACTGGTGGATGATACGGTGGACGCTGCCAACGAATACAGCAAATATCCTCTGGACAACTACCAGCTTGATTTTTATGTGGACAGCGGATGGGACTGGCTCCCGTGGAACTGGCTGGATGGTATCGGAAAACAGGTGATGTACGGGCTGTATGCCATCACAAATTTTATCTGGACAATCAGCCTGTACCTTTCCAACGCCACGGGGTATCTGATTCAGGAAGCCTACTCGCTGGACTTCATTTCCTCTACGGCGGATTCCATTGGGAAAAATATGCAGACCCTTGCAGGCGTTACCACAGGCGGCTTGTCCTCGGAGGGATTTTATGTCGGGTTCCTGCTGATTCTCATTCTGGTGGTGGGGATTTACGTTGCCTACACAGGGCTTATCAAACGGGAAACCACAAAAGCCATCCATGCCGTTGTGAATTTCGTGGTGGTGTTCGTGCTGTCCGCTGCCTTTATCGCCTATGCTCCTGATTATATCGGGAAAATCAATGAATTTTCCGCAGACATCAGTAATGCCAGCCTGACCCTTGGTACAAAGATTGTGCTGCCTAACTCGGAAAGTCAAGGAAAAGACAGCGTGGATTTGATACGGGACAGCCTGTTTTCCATACAGGTCAAGCAGCCGTGGCTCCTGCTGCAATATGGCAACTCGGATGTGGAGAGTCTTGGGGCTGACCGTGTGGAACGCCTGCTCTCAACCAGTCCAGACGAAAACAACGGACAGGACAGAGAAGAAATCGTAGTGGAAGAAATCGAAGACAGGGAAAACACCAACCTTACCATCACAAAGACCATCAACCGCTTGGGAACCGTCTTCTTCCTGTTCATGTTCAATATCGGTATCTCCGTTTTTGTATTCCTGCTCACGGGGATAATGATTTTCTCACAGGTGCTTTTTATCATCTACGCCATGTTCCTGCCTGTGAGCTTTCTCCTTAGCATGGTTCCCTCTTTTGAGGGGATGTCAAAGCGTGCCATTACGAAACTGTTCAACACTATCCTTACCAGAGCCGGAATCACCCTGATTATCACGGTAGCGTTCAGTATTTCCACCATGCTCTACAACCTGTCTGGGGAATATCCGTTCTTCCTGACGGCGTTCTTGCAGATAGTGACTTTTGCCGGAATCTATTTCAAGCTGGGGGATTTGATGGGGATGTTCTCCTTACAGAGCAGCGATTCCCAAAGCATGGGGAGCCGTATCATGCGAAGACCCCGTATGCTCATGCACGCCCATATGCACCGTTTACAGCATAAGTTAGGACGTTCCGTGGCGGCTCTTGGAGCTGGAACGGCTGCATACCACGCAGGAAAACAGGCTGGCTCAGACCAGAGAAATGCTTCCCACTCCGGCTCTTCCAAACGGACACAGGCAGACCACAGCAGACCAGACGGACAGGCAGCACCGGAAAAAGAATCCGTATGGAAACGGGCTGGCTCTGCTGTGGGTGCGGTGGCAGATACCAAAGATAAGATAGCCGATACTGCCGGACAGCTTCGGGAGCAGGCAAAGGATTTGCCTGTCAATGCAAAGTACGCCCTTTACCACGGGAAAACACAGGTATCAGAGGGTGTAAGGGATTTTACTTCCAGCGTGACCCAGACCCGAACTGCCAGAGCCGAACAGCGGAACGCACAGGCAGAAAGCCGCAGACAGACCATTGCAGAACGCAGGGCGGAACTGGAACAGGCAAAACAGCCGCAACAGACAGCTTCCGAATCCCCCAAAGGGGCGGCTCCCGTCCATGAACGCCCTGTTACTGCAAAGCAGCCGGAAGATTTCCGACATCATGCAGATACCACTCATACAGGAAAACCAGCCATGCAGCCGGTTTCCCCATCCATCAGGGAACGGGGACAGGTTCCTTATGGGGGAACTGTGGCAGAACGGGCTTCGGTTCCGGTAGTAAAGGCAGCTTCCATCCACCATGAACAGATACCGTCTGCAAGGACAGAACGCCAGATAGTCCCTCCGGCTTCCCCAGACAAACCAGAGGAAAGACAAAAGACAGCTACTACCCCTGCTGCTCCCCGTCCGGCAAGACCTTTCCAGAATGATACGGCTCCTGTGATACCGGAAGGAAAACGGGCTGCCCCTGCGGTAAAAGAATCCAACTTTACCATCCGGCGTACCACCGCCAGAAAGGAGTGGACAAAAACAGTAACAGCGGCTTCCAAACAAAAGAAAGGGGAGAAGCCATGAAGTTAAGACACCTTTTCTTTGCCTGTTCCGGCGTGTTCGTGATGATGTTCTCCCTGCTCCTTTTGGTGGTGATTGTCTTCTCGGATGAGGAAGACGGCGGAAGCGGCGGAAACCTTATCTATGGGGGCGTGAGCGTATCACAGGAAGTCCTCGCCCATAAGCCTATGCTGGAAAAGTATGCAAGGGAATATCGCATAGAGGAATACTTAAATGTGCTGCTCGCCATCATTCAGGTGGAATCCGGCGGCACGCTGGAAGACGTTATGCAGTCCTCGGAATCTCTGGGGCTTCCCCCGAACTCCCTGAGTACAGAGGAATCCATCAAACAGGGCTGCAAATATTTCTCGGAACTGCTCGCAGCGGCAGAAACAAAGGGCTGTGACTTAAACAGCGTGATTCAATCCTATAATTACGGCGGCGGTTTCCTAGACTATGTGGCAGGACACGGAAAAAAATACACCTTTGAACTGGCAGAGAGCTTCGCAAGGGACAAATCCGGCGGAAAGAAAGTCACCTACACCAACCCTGTTGCGGTAGAGAAAAACGGGGGCTGGCGGTATTCCTACGGGAATATGTTCTATGTCCTATTGGTATCACAATACCTGACCGTGGCACAGTTTGATGATGAAACGGTACAGGCTATCATGGAGGAAGCCTTAAAGTATGAGGGATGGACGTATGTGTATGGGGGCGATTCCCCCTCCACTTCCTTTGACTGTTCGGGACTGGTGCAGTGGTGCTATGGCAAGGCAGGAATCGCCCTGCCACGGACAGCACAGGAACAGTACAATGTGACGCAGCACATCCCCCTGTCCGAAGCAAAAGCAGGAGATTTAGTCTTTTTCCACTCCACCTACAACGCCGGAACCTACATCACCCATGTGGGGCTGTATGTGGGAAATAACCGGATGTACCATGCCGGAAATCCCATTGGTTACGCAGACCTGACAGGCTCCTACTGGCAACAGCACCTTGCCGGAGCCGGACGAATCAAACAATAAGAAAGGATGAACAACATGACAGAAGAAGAATTCAAAAATAATGGCCTGATAATAGGCATAGAGGATATCAGCACAAAAATAAAATGGGGTTTAAATGCGTTGTATTGCGTTTACACTGCAATGATGGAAGGATCCTGCGACCCGGAAAGTTATACAGATGGACTGTTTTTTGTGTATGACTGTCTCGACAGAACAGCGGACGATCTGGAAAAGTACATAGGCGCACTGAAAGAGCAAATCCGGAGGGAAACAAAATGAGCTATTACAAAATATGTCCGGTATGCGGATCGCATTTAGATCCGGGTGAAAAGTGCGATTGCGAGAGCATAGAAAAAGCCCCGTGTTCCAACGCGACCAAGCAAACGAACACGGAGCAACAACCCACAAAGGGGAGTAAAAATATTATATCACGCTCCCTTTTCAAATGCAAGAAAGGAAAATAGAAATGACAACGTTAGAAAAAATAGATGCACTTTGTGATGAAATGGATAACGATACCTCAATAAGCGAAATTGCCGCCTTGCTGGAAGCCATATACCGCATGACAAATGATAGGGATGTGGACACACCGGAAACAACGCTGCTTTCTATGGCGCGGGATTGGACGAAATTGGCACAAGATAACTTCAATGCGTATGCACTAAGTCTTTCCCGGATTATT
>OHLP01001030.1_pt1 | contig 11897 bp, 15 predicted proteins | sample 1569111 | NCBI WGS metagenome assembly OHLP01 (sample SAMEA3879504, study PRJEB24766) | human gut metagenome | biome: human-associated habitat; feature: feces | place: USA | collected 1985/1987 | reverse complement strand
ATATTACAAAGAATGGTGATTAAATGCTTATAAATTTCAAATTTAGTAATTATAAAAGCTTTAAAGATAAGGAAGAATTTTCAATGGAACCATTAACAAATAATGGCTCTATTAGTAATGCTATTGAAACTGGTTATAAAAAAGCACCTAGTGTTTATAGAACATCCGCAATTTTTGGAGCTAATGCTTCTGGTAAATCAAATTTTATTGATGCAATAAATTATTTTCAAAATTTAGTAGAAAGCAGTTGTCTTAAAAAAGTAAATGATTCCTTAGATTTATTTTCATATAAACTCAGAGATAAGCAAGAAAACTCAACATTTGAATGTGAATTTATTAAGAATAACATCGCATATAAGTACTTCGTGGAATTGAATGACAAAGAAATTGTCAGAGAAGAAGCTTATTATACAGAATTAGAAGATGATAAAAGAGAAAAGTGCTTATTCAAGAGAACATTAACAGATTTTAACAGTCCTTACGGGCTTGATAAAGAAATTGCTAAGCAAACCATCCAAACAAGGCTATTAATTAGCGAACTAGTTAACAACAGAAATAATCAAGATAAGTATATATTGGATATTTATAATTGGTTTGTCTTTGATTTAGTGCTAATTTGTGGTTTATTTAGGCTATCTTTTAAAGAAAAACCAATCTCACAAAAGATAAGTTTACAACAGAAAACAGATTTCTTGAATAGAGCGGATATTCCTATATCTAAAATTATTGTCAATAAGGATGGGATTTTTGCTATCCATAAAAGTGAAACTGGTCAAGAAATCACCTTTGATTTAGTGAAAGAAGAATCTGAGGGAACAATGGTATTATTGGCGCTTTCTGATGATGTCTTACCTGTGTTAAAAGAGGGTAAAATATTATTTATAGATGAGTTAGATAAATCTTTGCATCCTCACTTAGTAAAATATTTGGTTGAACTGTTTAATAATCCAGAAACGAATCCGAAAGGAGCACAGCTTATCTTCACTTCTCACGCCCACTATTTGATGGATGGAGAGCATCTGACCAGAGACCAAATTTGGTTTGTATCCAAGGAAAATGGTTATTCCAGCGACTTATATTCTTTGAGTGATTTCAAACAAATCAAAAGAAAAAAAGGTGCTTTTTATAATGAATATATGTATGGCATCTTTGGTGCCGTTCCTAATATCAGTGGAGATTAAACGATGGCAAGAACTCCAAAGAATAAACAATTACGCCCTTTGCATCTGTTTATTTGTGAGGACAGTAAATCTTCAAAATACTATATGCAGGGATTAGGGAAAGCCAAAGGTATTAATATTAAAGCCGAAGAAGCAGATGGGACAAGCCCTGAAAATGTTTTGAGAAGTGCAAAAGAAAAATTAAAATCTTTTACTGATAAGGAATTTGTGCAGATTTATTGTCTTTTTGATAAAGACGATTGTGATGATGAAAAATTTAAGAAAGTTATCTCTCAATGTCAGAAGGCTGGTTTCGTAGAAACTGTTTCGATTCCTTGTTATGAATATTGGCTTTTATTGCATTTGAAGAAAACCAATCAGCCGTTTAGAGATGCCAAAGAATGCTGTGAAACATTCCAATCCGAATATAATAGAAAATTCCAAACCCAGTATACAGTTAAACAGTTGAAGGCAAAAACAGATATTTTCAATGATTTGAAAGATAATTTGGATTCTGCAATTGCTAATGCTGACAGTTTGGAATTGGAAGAAGCTGGTTTCCCGTATACCAATATGCATCAGGTGATAAGAACAATTTTTTCTAAAACGAAGTAAGAGTTAAAGAATTTCATCCCTTGGATAATTTATGTCTTCTAATATTTTAGCTGCCATTTCTTGTTGCGTTTTTTTATATTTTTTATTTTTAGATATTTTTTCTAACCGTTCTTTTACTTGGTTAACATCAAACCAATAAGAAATGCTTTTCGTGCTGATGTAAGTTTCTTTCTTTGTATGATATCCACCAAACGCGGTACGATAACTTGTGCCATATAGCGAACATAAAAAATCAATAAATTTGTTATCCGTAGATACTAGCTGTGATAATAGACTTTGAGCAAGTTCAGGTTCAAATTCTTTAACAAATCGGATAGATTCTTTTGCCATTTTTACATCGATAATATTGGTAAAATTCTTTTTAATTATCTGAATTAATGTTCTTGCAATGTTTTGGTATTGCTCTTCCGTTATATAAGTTTCATCGTGTTTATTTGAGGAACTGAAATGACCTAAACATTGTCCTAAAACTGCAATTTTATTACTTGCCTCACTGATACATAAAGGATTTTTTACAATTTTTAGGAGGTAATTGTAGTTTTCATCAGGTGAGTTAACTCTATAAAGGCTAAAAAGGAGTCTCCCCAAACGGGTATCGTTATTGGTTGTAATAAAACTGAATTCATTATCTTTTTCGTTATTATAATCATTTGCACTTATATAGATACTTTCTAAAAATAATTCGACTAAGTTCGCTTTCTTTATTTCGTCAGCATAGAACCATAGTTTTTCCAAAAGATAAGACAATCTACTTCGTCCGTTGTTTAGAATTTTTTCATTATAATTATGGAATAAAGATATTAAATCACTGGTCGTTTTTATATTTTGTAGTATTTGCCTTATTTCTATATCTGAAATGTCTTCTTCACAAATATCTAATGTGAAATAATATCTAATCCGCCTTACTGAACAAATTCTCTTTTCTTTTTCTTTTTCAATAAATGAAGACGAGTTGTATGATAATATACTGCTTCCATACCATACACTTTGATTGATAATGCTTCCTAAATTTGGAAATAATATTTTGATTAAAGTTAGAGCAATGTTTTTTTCTTTTTCTTCTAAATTCATCAATAGAGTATCAATTTGATTTTTATATTGGTCTTTATTTTCATACCGTATATCTTCTTCGGAAAAAAATTTTTGATTGTTCGATATTATTTGCCATATTTGATTATAGAAAATTCTTATAAATTCAATAATTGCAAAATCTATAAAATTTACTTCATTTCGTATTATTGGATATGTTGTAATAAGAGCATTATATAGTCTATTAATTTCTCTTGGATTTCTTATATGTCTTTTTATGATTTCTGTGTATGCATTTCCCCATATTTCTCTATCGTTATCCGATAGTTCAACATCTGTTGCTATCTCATTCATCTTTTTTAAGAAATAGTTTTCTAGTGAATTTTTTTGAGGAAATGGTAAACTGAGTTGCAATTGAATTATTTTTTCTAAATATTTTTTTCCATCAATTAATTGTTCTTGCTGTAAAGCTGAGGCTACAATATCTGCATCATAGGCTAATATGTATGTAATATTTTTAAAATTGGCAACCGCCTTTACTAATCTAAAAATTTGTATAATTTCATTAACATTTAATCTGTCTATATCATCAATAAAAACTATTATTTTTTTATTTTGAGAAGCAAGAAAATTCTCTATTTCATTTTTTTGTTCTAGAATGTTAGATGATTGTTGAAATGTTGTTGCAAGATTCTTACAATCATATTTAGCAAATCCTAAATTGATTGAAAAGCCACTTAACAAATTAAAAAAGCCTTTCATTTCTTTTTTTGTTATAGCTTTTAAATTGTATAATTTCTGAATATAAGGCTTTAATGATAGGAAAAAATTAATAAATAAATCTTCTTGATTTCCTAGCATACACCAGGGATTAAAATCTATTATTTCTGTATCATTATAGTCTTTAAGTTGTTCTTTGACTAAATTAATGCAAGAGGTCTTCCCATATCCCCACGGTGCACTTAATGAAATAACAAATCCATCAGAAGAAGTCCGATTATGAATTAGCTCAGCAACACTCTTTGAAAAATTGGAATATCCTAATATGTCTTCTGATGAAGACGTGATTGGTTTATCTAATTCAAAATGATTTCTATCAATATTTTCCATTTTTACCTCATTTTATACTTTAATTAAATATTAGCATAATAATGAAAAAGAAAACAACTTTTACTCATTTACAAACATCATATCTGTTATTTACATATCAAAATAAACTATACCCTATTTTTACATTTTTAAAAGTGTAAAATCTAAATCATTTTGGTTGACAACCTTACAAATGTAAAATATATTCTTAAATATAGATTTTACATTTTGAGGTTAAGTAATGATTTTTAACTATATACGAGTTTCCACAATTGAGCAAAATACTGAACGGCAGTTAAGGGATGTCGCTTGCGATAGGGTGTATGAAGAAAAGGCTAGTGGTAAGGATACAAATCGTCCTCAATTACAGGCGATGTTGTCAAATATCCGTTCAGGAGATATTATCAACATTCACGAAATGAGCCGTCTGGCTCGCAATACTCGTGATTTGCTTAATCTTGTTGAAGAAATTACTTCCAAAGGAGCAACGATTATTTTTCATAAAGAAAACTTGACTTTCAAAGGGGATGGAAAGCAAGACCCTTACCAGAAAATGATGATGACGATGTTGGGGGCTGTGGCTGAACTTGAACGTAGCATTTTACTTGAACGCCAAAGAGAGGGCATTGCTGTTGCCAAAGCAAAAGGAAAATATAAAGGTGGTAAGAATAAACTTACCGATGAACAGGTTTCAGAATTAGATACACTCCACAAACAGGGAATGCCGATAGCTCGCATAGCCAAACAGTTCAAAATTACCCGACCGACAGTGTATAGCTATTTGGGAAATGGAAAGTGATATCGACCACACCGTTAAAGAGATACTGCGGTTAGATTCGTATTCAAAATAACGGCTTCAACAATTTTTCTTGCTAATTCTGAGGCATTCCAACCTGAACTATTGAAACCGTAAGTGGATTTTATCCCTTTGGGGGCATCTAACAGAGTAATTAGGACATATTCTTGTCCTTGATAGCTGAAATGTCCCAAAAATGTTGTGATAACTTCATCTGAATTATCTAATTTATAATCGGTAGCCGTCAGACCATAAATATTGATGCTCTCTATGTTTATCTTGCGAGCTGTTCCTGTGGTAACATTATCTCTTAATTTATTTAAATCCTCTTTCGGAGCGGATTTGATGAAAGCTGCATAATCTTTGATAAACTGCTGTGTGGTTGTCATTTTGCCCTCTTTCAAAAGTTTCATTATATTTTGAGGAGCATAAGAATAATCCGCATTATAATCAAAATTTTTCAAACTGCTGATTGATGCCGAGTTCAAAACTTTATTGTTTTGAAGATTCATCAGAATAAAAGCCCCACCAGCAGCATTAAATTTTTCAATTTCTTGTGCCAATATGCTGGTATTTTTCTTACAGATGCTTGTCTTCGTATGGCAAGTTTCAGCAAAAGATTTGTTGTCAGTAATGTTTTGATGAGTACATCCCATCAAAATTAGAGAAATCATCATCAAAACCTTTTTCATTACCTTTCTCCTTATATTAAATCAATCCTTCTGCCACCCAGAGAATCGTTTGAATTACTGGTTGTTGCACTTGATACGGAAGCACTGACAGCATTTTCATTTGCCCAATCTCGCAAATCCTTAAAATCTTCCTGTCGCATTTTAGCCATCGGTATCATTCGCTTAATAACCGTTTCAAAATCCTGCATTGATAAATCTGCATTAGCATCTCCGTTGGTTTTACGGGAATAAGCTTCCATCAAAGCATCTTTGACCCAAGCTTCAATTTCCGCACCTGCCAACCGTACATTAGCTCCGTAGTTGTCTTCACCAGACATCTTGGCTAATTTATCCAAATCAAAGTTTTTAAGGTCTCTGCCAGATTTACCAATATGAATTTCCAAAATCTTCTTCCTCTCTTCAAAATCTGGTAAATCTACAAAGAAAATCTCATCAAAACGCCCTTTACGGAGTAATTCTGGCGGTAGATTTCTGATATTATTGGCTGTTGCAAAGGTAAAAACAGGAGAAGTTTTATCCTGCATCCACGTCAGAATATTGCCGAATACCCTTGAAGACGTTCCGCCATCACTTCCACCCCCAGATAAACCTTTCTCTATCTCATCAATCCAAAGCACACAAGGGGCAATGGCTTCGGCGGTTTTTAAGGCTTGTCTGATATTGGCTTCTGAATCACCAACATATTTGCCGAATATTTTGCCCATATCCAGTTTTAACAATGGCATACTCCAAGCACTGGCAATACATTTGGCGGTTAATGACTTACCGCAACCAGGAATACCAACCAACAAAACTCCTTTGGGTGGGTTTAAGCCAAAGGTTTTGGCATCTTCCGAAAAGGTTTTTCCTCTTAATTCCAGCCATCTCTTTAAGACGGTCAAGCCGCCGACATCTTCCAGAGACAGCTTATTTTCAACATATTCCAGAATACCGCTTTTACGGATAATCTGTTTTTTTTCATTCACAATGCTTTTGATGTCATTAATATCCAATTTATGGTCTTCCACCAAAGCTCTTGCCAAGCAATTCTCTATTTCGGCATAAGTTAAACCCAGAGATGCACTGGTTAAAGCGGACAAGGTTTCCGCAGAGGTATCAACCGAAACACCTTTTATCCCTTTATATTGGTTAATAAATTTAGAGATTTGCTCGCTGACCTCTTGTCTGTTGGGCAAAGGATAGTCCAAAACCGTAATTTCTGAATTGATACTGCCGTCTATTTCTGATTTTGAAGATACTAAAATACAGTTGCACCGATAACCGTTAGTTCGGATATTGAGGGCAAATTCCTTTAATCTCCGTTGATAAATTGCTCCTGTCTGCGGTGATGATATAACGGGAACAATATCATAAAATACGAAGATGGTCGGCTTATCACTCTTTGCAATACCTTCACAGGTATCAATTGCTTTTTTGAGCTCAACTGTTCCTATGTCAAACTGCTTATCGTCTGATTTTAGTCCAGATGCAATGCTCCAAGTGATTAAATCGTGTCCCAACGTTTTAGCAACCAGTTTCAAATCCATTGTCAGACGGTCTTCCTCGGTTGATTTAATCAAAATCAACGGGTATCTGGCTTTTAAGTAATTTTGCAATTCATCAACAAACTTCATTTAATTTCTCCGATTGTTTGTATAAACCTGTTATTTGGACATTATCGCTGCCAATAACTATTTCGGTGTTCAGCCAAGGTTTCAATTCCTCTTTCTTTATCCGATTGCCATTGAGGACCAACTTTTTGCCATAAAATGGATGAGGAAGATTTTTGTTGTATCTGCCAAGCAATGCCGCATCAACTTGGTATAAGAGCTGTTTCAGCAGCTTATTTTTACTAATTTCTTCCAAGGTGTAGCCCGAAAACAACAACACATCCAAATCCTTACGAATAAGATTTAGCAGCGAACTGATTTGCTTTATCTGCAACAGAGGCTCACCGCCAGTTAAGGTAATCCCACGAATATCTTGGTTTTGATTGATGTGCTCTGCCAGTTGTGCAATATCTATATAAAAACCATCCGTGGGGCTATGTGTCGGCTGGTTAAAACAACCATCACAATGAAACGGGCAACCCTGTGTCCAGATAACAAAACGATTGTCAGGTCCATTGACCGTGGAACATTCCATTATATGATGAAGGCGGATACTCTCGCTCATAATTCAAGCCGTCTCTTTGGTTTGAGTCGTGAAATATTATCATCTGAATTTTGTGGCTTAGATGGCATATCATTTGCAGAAATAATTTTCCTTTTACGGCGTGGAGACGGATTTTCAGGCTGAGGTATTGAAGATTTAGCTGGTTTTACCTTTTCTATCTCTATATCTGGCTTAATTGCATACTCTTTTCTTAACACAGAGGCTATCTGAATTTTCTTAGAACGTTTCCTGAATTCTAATAGAATTGTTTCAATTTCATTTGCTGAAAAACCTGATAGAAAAAATTCCCCAACTTCTCTTCCATTGTTTGCAAGAAATTTAATTTTATTTCTAACATATAAATATACTGACGAAAATTGATAATACTGAATACCTTGTTTTTGCCCCCAAAAACCATCACTTAATAAACACTCTTGTTTTCTGAGTATAAATTTTTGATTGCTAAATCCCAAACCCAACAAAATAAAATGAAATAGTACGGTTATAGATAATAAAATAAATCCCCCATATGCTAATACAATTGAGGCTACGGCATAAAACACTGCAAATTGATTTTTTGCTTCTCCAACTATTACATCTGTTCCAATTAAACTAAAAGAGCCTAATAAGAGTCCGCATCCGAATATTTTTTCAAACTTGCGAATCTTGTTCAGATTACGCTGCGGTAAAATTATAATTTCTTCGTTTTTGTGTTTGACCATCATAATTCGAGCCTTCTTTTTGATTTATCAGATGAGATATTTCGTTTTCTTTTTAAAACTTGCATTTGAGATTTATGGATAGGATTAAGAGGAGATGAGATTCCCTTATCAATTAATTTGGGATTTAGAATGATAGGAAAGAGATTATTTAGCATTTCTAACAATGCCTGTATACTGGTGTGCGAAAAATTACTTAACTTAAAATTTAATATTTCGTCATTTTCATTATAAAAAGTAAGTATGTAATCATCATCTAATTCAGCTTTTTTTATTTCATCAATATTTATAGTTGCATCTTGATACTCATCTTGGGCATTTGCAAGATGCGTTGAAATAAGTTTACCATCTATGGATATGGTATCTTTATTTTTATATAAAAACCAATATGCAAAATAAAATATCCAAAGAGAATGCAGGAAAGCCTTACCATATTTTTCCCAAAAGAATATTTCTGCAAAAAACATTGGTATCAATAAAACAATTATAATCGCATATATAAAACATAAAATGGGATGAACTGATTTTGATTTAAATATGGTTTCATTATATTCTGACATATTTCCCTCTTTACAATAATTCTAACTTTCTAAATTATAAACTGTGAACTGATTTTCAGAATCTTCATAATATTCTTCTGTCCATTCGGTATTCAGCTCAACATCAACTGATGAAAGCATATTTTCTAACACTTCGGTTAAAGACTGGCAGGATTGCCCTTTAACTCCACTTACACTTTCAATAATACGCCCATTTTGCAGTTTAATAAGCAAACTTTTCTCATACATCAAACCAAATTTTATTTCAAAACCATCGGAATTTTCTTCTAACAGGCTGTTATATCCTTTTTGTTCCAATTGTTGCATAACCTGTTGGGCAGCACATTTTATATATTGTTTTTGAAACTCTTCTCCCATCCGTTTGGCAATACGACTTTCCGAAAAAGACATTGTGTGCTTTTCAATGCTTAACTCATAATGATTGCCGAAATCTTCCATATAATAATTAAACCCATTGCTCTCGGCAATTATGGCAGGTCTTTTTTCTGATGCTATTCCCAATGATTTGGTATATGCGGAAGAAAAGGAATAAACGACACTGTCTTTATAGGTTAATCCTAAATTACAAAAAGCTTGGGTAATTAATTTTCTATCTGTATATTGAAATTTAAAATTTGTGCAATGAGACATTTATCTTCTACTGGCTAATTATGATTGTATTTCTAATATCCGGCATTTAAGTTTTTGCCTGTTTTATTCATAAAATTACTTTCTAAAACATAGCCAAACATTCTTGTTGTTTATCTTTTTTATTAATCTGCCAACAGTATGACTTTTCTCTTTTAATAGTTGCTAAACAATGTTTTTGCTCGTCATTATCTCTGATTTGCCAGCAATAGGTCGTGTCATTTTTAGTCTTTGCCAAACACATCTTTTGAGCATCATTATTACTGATTGCCCAACAATCAGCTTTGGCTGGATTAATAGCAGAAAAGATTAAAATAAATGCCCAAATATATTTTCCCATAAGATTTTTCCCAAACAATTTTACAGATATACCTTATATTTCGATTTTTCGTCCTCGCTGTTTTTTCGATTTAGTTGCTGAATTATGATTTTTCGAAGATGCAGGAGATGTGCTCTGAACAGTATCTTCCACCTCTGTATTACCAGCATCATCTTGAATTTCCTCTAATATTTCAGAATTTTGTTTTTCACTATTTTCATCATTAGTTAGATACTTTTCCAACACATCGCTTTTTAGAAAAATTATCCATCCTATTTGAGCAATTATCCATATCCATAAACTAATATTTCCTGAGCTGAATAACACAGAAGACAATATAAATACTATGAATGGAACAGCACCCCATTTGATAAGCCATAAGCGTGCTTCCATCTCATATTCAAACTCTTTTTGTATATCGCATCCACACCACGGACAAGTTTTTGCTGTATCTGAAATTTTTCTTTTACAACAAGGACAAGACCTCAACATTATATTCTCATTCCTTTTCTGCATAATTTAATGAACAGTAAATTATACACTCATTCCTACCAGCCGTTATCTTACTCTAATTCCTACGAAAACCAAGTATTTCAACTGATTAGGTATATTATATTCTTTTTTTCTTGCATTTTTTATTTTACCAGGTATGTTAAAATAAAAAGTTCATTATTTTTCAACATATTAGCTTAGATTTTTACTCTAATTCCAATAAATAAAAGAAAAAGGATTAGAGATGATTTATGCTTATGTTAGGGTTAGTTCACAAATTCAGAATGAAGCGAACCAACACTATGAAATTGAACAATTTGCTGAAAAAAATAATCTTCATATTGATGAATGGATTGAAGAAACCATTTCATCTGGTAAAGATTTGAAAAAAAGAAAGTTCAATTCCTTGCTTAAAAAATTAAGTAAAGACGATATTCTGATAACAACCGAACTTTCAAGAATTGGGCGTAAAAGTTTTGAAATTATGGGCATCCTTTATGAATGCCTCAACAAAGGCTGCCAAGTTTGGACAACGAAAGAAAAATATAAGCTTGGAGATGATTTAAATTCTCAAATATTGGCTTTTGCCTTTTCCATTAGTGCTTCTATTGAAAAATCATTGATTTCAGCCAGAACCAAAGAAACACTTGCCAGATTAAAAAATTCTGGTGTTAAACTTGGCCGGCCCCGAGGAAGTAAAAATAAAAATCTAAAACTTGCAGGAAAAGAAAATGAAATTAAAGAATTGCTTAGACAGGGTGTATCCAAAGCTAAAATATCCAAAATATATGGCGTAAATCGTATTAGTTTATATCATTTTATCAAAAATCATCTAAATAAAGAGCCATAGTTTTTGCTATGGCTTTGGGTGTAAAAATAGTTTTTTAATGTTACATATAATAAAAGCATTTCCAATCATCTTTTGATAAAGATAATTTTTTGGATTTTGATAATGAAATTGCTCAAAAGTATAATCATACTCTATTCCGATAGAGCTTATAAAATTATACGGTTCAATTGCTGTATAAATCCCATCTTCGTTATAAACATAGAAATATAGTTCTAAAATTACATTTTTACTATCTTGTTCAGAATACATCACCCCAACAGTTCCCAATAAATTGTTTGGATGCACAAGATTCCAGCCCTCTAATAGCGATAAAACAGCTTCTTTTATTTTATAAAGGTGAGCATCCTTAAAGGTCAGCTTAAATATATCAGAATGTTTCATAGAAAAGTTGTTTTGAAAATTATCAAAATTAAACTGTTGGTTCGTTGGTGCAAGAGCGTTCGCAGCTTTCTCCAATTCATAATTTCTTTTATATATGGTCATATCAGCACATCCTTTCTTCGATATTGTGAAGCAATTCTGCCGAAAATATGATTTTGGAAATGTTGCCAAATATTACTTAAAATACCTTCTTCTCTAATTTTTTGATATAAAAATATTAGTGAAGCAATGGATGGTTTTATGTTCAAATCATACAGAAGTACATTCATATAGTTCTCATTTTTTGCTAAATATTTCCTGCTAAATTCACGGAAACTGCGAATTTTACCCTGCTTGTAGAGCAAATTTGCAATTTCTATCAAAAATCTGACCTCATCATTGGTCGGATAATCGATATTTTTTCCAATTTTTCTCATAATAAATCCTTTATTTTAA
>OHLP01001029.1_pt1 | contig 11901 bp, 6 predicted proteins | sample 1569111 | NCBI WGS metagenome assembly OHLP01 (sample SAMEA3879504, study PRJEB24766) | human gut metagenome | biome: human-associated habitat; feature: feces | place: USA | collected 1985/1987 | reverse complement strand
ATTGCCGATCCGAACGAAATATGGATTATGGAGATGATTGGTAAAGGTCCCGGCATCCGTGGAGCAGTTTGGGTAGCTGTACGTGTGCCCGATGATTGCATTTCGGCCCATGCCAACCAGTCACGTATCCACCAGTTTGATATGAACGACAAGGAAAACTGCATGTACTCTCCGGATGTCGTTTCTTTTGCCCGCGAGAAGGGATATTTTAATGGAGTAAACAAAGACTTTAGCTTCTCATTAGCCTATGCGCCTCTTGATTTTGGTGCCCGCCGTTTCTGTGAGGCTCGTGTGTGGAGCTATTTTAATAAGTTCACAGATAACGGAAAAGATTATCTTCCTTACATTGAGGGAAAGACCAATACGCCGATGCCTCTTTTTGTGAAACCGAAACATAAGTTATCCGTGCAAGATGTGAAAGATATGATGCGCGACCATTATGAAGGAACGCCCCTTGACATCTCCAATGATTTTGGAGCCGGTCCTTATAAAACACCCTATCGCCTTTCTCCTCTGAACTTTAAAGTCGATGATAAGGAATATTTCAATGAACGTCCTATCTCTACTCAACAGAGCGGTTTTGTATTTGTTGCACAGATGCGTGCTCATATGCCGGATCCGGTAGGGGGAGTACTTTGGTTTGGTGTGGATGATGCGAATATGACTGTATTTACTCCTGTTTATTGTTGCGCTACTAAGGTGCCGGTATGTTATACACGTGTGGATGGTGCCGACTACATTACGTTCTCATGGAATTCTGCTTTCTGGATTTTCAATTGGGTGTCCAATATGGTTTATCCGCGTTATGATCTGATGATTGGGGATGTGCGGGAAACACAGAAAGAGATGGAAAGCACATTCAACACAGCACAGGCTGGTATTGAAGAAATGGCAGTCAAACTATTGGAAAAGGATAAGGATGCAGCAATCAATTTCCTGACAAATTATACTAACATGACAGCTCAAAGTACTTTTGATACTTGGAAGCAATTGGGTACGTTCCTGATTGTAAAGTACAACGATGGGGTAGTGAAGCGTATGAAAGACGGACAGTTTGAACGTAATTCTATCGGACAACCTGCAGGAGTGCTTCGTCCCGGATACCCGAAAGAGTTTTTGCAGGAGTATGTGAAACAAACCGGTGACAGATATTTAGTGAAATAGTTATTTAATGGATAATCGATAATTATCCATTAAATAACTAGGAATTGTAAACTTATTATTTTACATTTGTGTGCTCAAGAAAATAGCAATGAATAATTCATTAACCAATAAATAACAATCGAAATGGAAAATCAGGAACTAATTAAACAGGTCACTGAGAAAGCCGAAAAATGGCTGACCCCAGCTTATGATGCTGAAACTCAGGCTGAAGTGAAACGTATGTTGGAAAACGATGATAAAACCGAACTAATTGAAGCTTTCTATAAGGATTTGGAATTTGGTACAGGCGGTTTGCGCGGTATCATGGGGGTAGGTAGCAACCGTATGAACATTTATACAGTAGGTGCTGCCACTCAAGGACTTTCCAATTATCTGAAGAAGAACTTCAAGGATCTGCCGCAGATTTCTGTAGTAGTAGGTCACGACTGCCGTAACAACAGCCGTTTGTTTGCGGAAACTTCTGCTAATATTTTCTCTGCCAATGGTATCAAAGTATATCTGTTTGACGACATGCGTCCGACACCGGAAATGTCTTTCGCCATCCGTCACCTCGGTTGCCAGAGCGGTATCATTCTGACTGCTTCTCACAATCCGAAAGAATACAACGGTTACAAGGCATATTGGGACGATGGTGCACAGGTATTGGCTCCACACGATAAAGGTATCATCGACGAAGTAAATGCAATTGCTTCTGCTGCTGATATCAAATTCCAGGGAAATCCGGATTTGATTCAGATTATCGGTGAAGACATCGATAAGATTTATCTGGATATGGTGAAAACTGTTTCTATTGATCCGGCAGCTATCGCCCGTCACAAAGACATGAAGATTGTCTATACTCCGATCCACGGTACAGGTATGATGTTGATTCCTCGTGCATTGAAAATGTGGGGATTCGAAAACGTATTTACTGTGCCCGAACAGATGATTAAGGACGGTAACTTCCCAACTGTCGTATCTCCGAACCCGGAAAACGCGGAAGCTCTTTCTATGGCTGTAAACCTTGCCAAAGAAATTGATGCTGACCTCGTTATGGCTTCCGACCCGGATGCTGACCGTGTGGGTATTGCTTGCAAGGATGATAAAGGCGAATGGGTACTGATTAACGGTAACCAGACTTGTATGATGTACCTTTATTATATTCTGACACAGTACAAACAACTGGGTAAGATTAAAGGTGGCGAGTTCTGTGTGAAGACAATCGTAACAACTGAACTAATCAAGAAAATAGCAGATAAGAACAATATCGAAATGCTTGACTGCTACACCGGATTTAAATGGATTGCCCGTGAAATCCGTCTGCGTGAAGGCAAACAGAAATATATAGGTGGTGGTGAAGAAAGCTACGGATTCCTTGCCGAAGATTTCGTTCGCGATAAAGATGCCGTATCAGCTTGCTGTTTGATTGCTGAAGTTGCTGCATGGGCAAAAGATAATGGTAAATCCTTGTATCAGTTGTTGCTGGATATCTACGTAGAATACGGATTCTCTAAAGAGTTTACTGTAAACGTAGTGAAACCGGGTAAGAGCGGTGCAGAAGAAATCAAAGCTATGATGGAGAACTTCCGTGCCAATCCTCCGAAAGAATTGGGTGGCTCTAAAGTGATCTTGAGCAAAGATTATAAGACACTGAAACAGACAGATGATAAAGGTAACGTAACTGCAATCGATATGCCGGAACCATCTAACGTACTTCAATATTTCACTGAAGACGGTAGCAAAGTTTCTGTTCGTCCTTCAGGTACAGAACCGAAGATTAAGTTCTATATGGAAGTTCAGGGTGAAATGGGTTGCCGCAATTGTTATGCTTCTGCCGAATCTGCTGCAATGGAAAAGATTGAAGCAGTGAAGAAATCATTGGGTATCTGATTTTGTTTCTTCTGAAATTTCAGATATAGATAACGAAAGATAAATAATAAATAGCGCCTCCATGGTCTTTTCGAAGATTATGGAGGCGCTTCTTTTTCTCTATACATAGCCCTGATTCTGCCTATTTTCGGGCTTTTTCCCCAATTTGGCACAGTTCTTTCATTTCCTTTGCATTCTTTAAGTCCACTTGCTAATCCTTCTTGCGAGAATCTTGTTGTATTGACATCATCTCAATTTCAACCCGCAGGCTGCGGATACACATGTTTTGTTGATGCTTTAGAGTGATACGTTCAGTTTCATATTCGTAAGTTGTTCGTTTGTAGTTATGTGTATTTCGTGGCCTGCTTTCTTAGTCTATTTTTCAGTCAGTGCTATTTCTTTTTTTCTGTTATTTCTTCGTGCCTATCCAAGTCCATTTATGCCATATTGTTTCCAATGGTCCTTGTTTATGTTTAGACAGCCACCATTTGCAGAACCTAACTTGCGCCAGGAAAAGAATAATACCGATAATCAGGCTAAGAGTATATCCACAGTAAGGAGCAAGATAGAATCCGAATGGGAAATAGATAATGGCTCCCAAAATAGATTGAGAAATATAATTGGTCAAGCTCATTTTTCCGTAGAATCGTAGATTAGATACAGTTTTCTTGAACTGATCCTTCTGATAAAGCAACACGAAAGAAGCAACAAGTACAATCGTAAATGCAAATTTCTGCCACATATCAAAGGCAGTACCTACCGTTTGCTGAATTAAACTGCTGTCACTTTGCATGATCTGTTCTTTCAGAGAATACAGTGGCGCGAAACTGATAGCTGCAATAATAAGTGCTTTCATCCAGAACTTCAAATGAGATTCGGTCGTTACGAACAATTCTTTGCGTCCGATATATAAGCCAAACAGGAAAAGTCCGGCAGTCTGCAAGAAACGTCCGGCACCGATAGCCCAAAACAGGCTTGCTTTCTGTCCTAAAGTAACATTACCTATCAGAAAATCCCAAAAGTTTCCGGCTTTGGTGTATTCTGCTACTTCAGCATACATGGCTCCGACATTCAAATCGGGTAGGGTATAGGCAGGATTGAAAAGGCTCATTATATAATGAAACCATTCAATCGGTTGCAGTGAAAACAAGATGGCGGTGATTAGAATCGCTTTGTCACTCCATTTACGTACGATAAACAGTACAAGACTGACTACAACAAACAGAAGCAGGACATCTCCTGCCGGGAAGAAAGCAGCATTCAAAGTGGCGAATCCTGCCAGCAATATCATTCTCCATAAAAAGCGGTAACCAAAATCTTTTCCTTTCAACTGCTGGTTGTGCGACTGGATATAGAAAGTGAATCCGAAAAGCAGAGCGAATATTGCATAAGACTTTCCGGCAAGCAGTGAAAATGTCGCATTAAATACTCCGGCATCCAAAATGGTGAGCCATTCAGGAGAACTTTCCGGATATACGGGGAAAATGAAATGCTCCAGGTTATGAACCAGAAGGATGGCCATTACAGCAAATCCTCTAAGAGCATCTACTACTTCAATTCGGGGTGTTTTTGTTGATAATTCCATGGGGCTAATTTATGATTGTTTTTAGTAAATGTTCATTTTACCCATCTCTAAGCAGGCTTCGGGAACATACTGACGGATTCCTTTGATGATATTTTCCATGTTTGATTTATTCATTTGGATGCTCTATCCACCAATCAATCATCTTTCGGGCAAGACTAAGTTTTCTGGGAAGTTCGGGTAAATTGTCTCTTGTATAAAAGTCTCCCGAGCTCAATTCTTCATCTTGGAGGTTGATTTCCCCTCCGGCATAATCAGCAATAAAGCCGACCATTAGTCCGCTGGGATAAGGCCAGGGCTGATTACCGAAATAAGTGATATTCTTTACATCCAGTCCGGTTTCTTCTTTCACTTCACGTGCTACACATTCTTCTAGCGTTTCTCCGGTTTCCAGAAATCCGGCAACGAGACTGTTGAATGTTCCTTTAAAATTGCGGGCGTGCACTAAAAGTAGTGAATCTTTTTTTCTCACTAATACAAGAATCGCTGTGGAAATGGAAGGATATACCTCCCGGCCACATTTCGGACAACGCTTCATGATAGATTCTTTCTGTTCCATAGGCGTGCCGCAGGCGGAACAAAAGCGGCTGTTTCTATCCCAATGCAGAATCTCATGTGCTTTTCCTGCTGTCTGATAATGAGACAAAGGAAGATATTCATAGGAGGCACGAAGCCCTATCATGATCCATTGCTCCGATTCTTCAATGGGAGAGGAGAGGGAGAAAGCCTTGCAGTTTTTCCTTTCTAGTGTGGTGATATTGTGTACGGTTGTTTTTTCTTTAATAACAATAGGAGAGTTTTCTCCACACGGGATGGCATATATGCCATCCTCTTTTTTCTCAAGAAGCAGTTGGTCTTTGTAAAAGATAAACCACCATGATTGTGCTGTCTGATTCATTTTAATTTTAATTCTTGATCTTCGCGCTGCGAAGTTATAAAAAAACTAGATTGATATTTAGACTTATCAGATAAAATACAGGGAACCGCACCAAAATTTGATTCATAACCGTGCAGAAATGAGCCAAAGATATCATCGCTGACAATAACTCGTCAACCTGTAGCTTTTATTTCTTTCTCTTGCTTATATTATTCTTTTCATTGCCCAACCAGTTATCGTTTGACAGTTGTTGAACGAACGCTTGACATATGTTGAACTATCGCTTGACTATAGTCAAACGAAAATTTGTTAGGCAATGAAATAACTATTAATAGGTAAACGCTTGCTTAAAAATAACTAATAAAATCATTAGTGGCAATTGATCCCAAACTAGGCAATTTCTGGTTAAATGGGAATTTAATTCAGACAGAAGAACATAAGAACAAAAAAATAAAATAGCAGTTCAATAAGCAACAGAAATAATTTTCAAAGCGCAGCTTTTATGTTCTTTTGTTCTTATGTCTAAAAAGAACTACCATCTGCTCATTTGTCCAAAGAGACGTATAAAAAATAGAATGATTCAACTCTGTAAATTCTTTCTTTTTTACTTGCTTATTTCGATTGATTTCCATACTTTTAGCCTCCGTAATCCTTTAAAAATTGACCCTATGGACAACATTCTTTTCTGGCTCGTTCCAGTCGCTTCCGTGTTAGCCCTCTGCTTTGCTTATTACTTTCATAAGCAAATGATGAAAGAGGGTGAAGGTACACCCCAAATGATAAAAATAGCTGCTGCTGTGCGCAAAGGAGCTATGTCTTATCTAAAGCAACAATACAAAATAGTAGGTTGGGTATTCTTGGGGCTGGTTATTTTGTTTTCAATTATGGCATACGGCTTTCATGTACAGAATGCCTGGGTTCCCATTGCTTTCCTTACAGGTGGATTCTTCTCCGGGCTTTCCGGATTTTTGGGGATGAAGACGGCAACATACGCGTCCGCTCGTACCGCTAATGCTGCCCGTACTTCTCTGAATGCAGGATTAAGAATTGCTTTCCGAAGTGGTGCCGTGATGGGACTGGTGGTCGTTGGCCTGGGGCTGCTCGATATTTCTTTTTGGTATCTGTTGCTGAATGCAGTGATTCCTGCTGATGCACTGACACCTACTCATAAACTCTGTGTAATCACTACCACCATGCTGACATTTGGTATGGGAGCTTCTACCCAGGCGCTCTTTGCTCGTGTAGGCGGTGGTATCTATACAAAGGCAGCCGATGTCGGAGCCGACTTGGTAGGCAAAGTAGAAGCCGGAATCCCGGAAGATGACCCTCGTAATCCTGCCACTATTGCCGATAATGTGGGCGATAATGTAGGCGACGTGGCCGGTATGGGAGCCGATTTATACGAATCTTACTGTGGCTCGATTCTGGCAACAGCCGCACTGGGTGCTGCTGCTTTTATCCATTCGGCAGATACAGTGATGCAATTCAAGGCAGTGATCGCCCCGATGCTGATTGCGGCTGTTGGTATTATCCTTTCTATTATAGGTATATTCGCTGTCCGTACCAAGGAGAATGCGACAATGAAGGACCTGCTCGGTTCGTTGGCTTTCGGTACGAATCTTAGTTCCGTATTAATTGTTGCTGCTACATTCCTTATTCTGTGGCTTCTGCAACTTGATAACTGGATTTGGATTTCTTGTGCCGTAGTAGTCGGACTATTGGTAGGTATTATCATTGGACGTTCTACAGAATATTATACTTCCCAATCCTATCGCCCTACCCAGAAACTAAGTGAAAGCGGTAAGACCGGACCCGCCACCGTAATTATCTCCGGTATCGGTTTAGGTATGCTTTCTACGGCTATTCCGGTAATTGCAGTCGTGATTGGTATCATTGCTTCCTATCTGTTGGCTTCCGCCGGCGATTTTGCCAATGTCGGTATGGGACTGTATGGAATCGGTATTGCGGCTGTCGGCATGCTTTCTACTTTAGGTATCACTCTGGCAACGGATGCTTACGGACCGATTGCGGATAATGCAGGAGGTAACGCAGAAATGTCCGGCTTGGGTGCCGAAGTCCGCAAACGTACCGATGCGCTCGATTCATTGGGGAATACGACTGCTGCCACCGGAAAAGGTTTTGCAATCGGTTCCGCTGCATTGACAGGCTTGGCTTTGCTGGCTTCTTATATTGAAGAAATACGCATCGGCTTGACACGTCTTGGAAGCGTGGAGCTTACTTTCCCGGATGGTGGAACTGTCAGTGTGGCAAATGCCACATTTGTAGATTTCATGAATTATTATGAAGTAAACCTGATGAACCCGAAAGTCCTTTCAGGTATGTTCCTTGGCTCGATGATGGCTTTCCTGTTCTGTGGACTGACAATGAACGCTGTTGGGCGTGCGGCGGGACACATGGTAGATGAGGTGCGTCGGCAGTTCCGTGAGATTAAAGGTATTCTGACAGGAGAGGCGGAGCCGGATTACGAACGTTGTGTTGCCATCTCTACGAAAGGCGCTCAACGGGAAATGGTTGTTCCCTCCTTGATTGCCATTATCGCTCCTATCTTTACCGGGCTCATCTTTGGCGTTCCCGGTGTGCTTGGGTTGTTGATTGGCGGTTTAAGTAGTGGCTTTGTATTGGCTATTTTTATGGCTAATGCCGGAGGAGCATGGGATAACGCAAAGAAATATGTGGAAGAAGGTAACTTCGGTGGAAAGGGAAGTGAGGTTCACAAGGCGACGGTAGTGGGTGACACGGTGGGTGACCCCTTTAAGGATACGTCCGGTCCGAGCTTGAATATTTTGATAAAGCTTATGAGTATGGTAGCTATTGTGATGGCAGGGCTTACTGTTGCTTGGAGCTTATTTTAAAAAGTGAGAAATAAGGAATAAAAAGGAGGCGAAATACGGTCTCCTTTTTTATTTCGTTTAATTTTGCAGCTAAATAAAAACGATAAAGATGTTATTACCTTATTTAAATGAGAATCTGATTGAAGCAGGATGCGATGAGGCCGGTCGTGGCTGCCTGGCAGGAGCGGTATATGCTGCTGCGGTTATTCTTCCGGGAGATTTTAAGAATGAGTTGTTGAATGATTCCAAACAACTGACGGAAAAACAGCGTTATGCATTGCGTGAGGTCATACAACGGGAAGCGGTGGCTTGGGCGATTGGTGTTGTCTCACCGGAAGAAATTGATGAGATAAATATTTTGCGCGCTTCTTTCCTGGCCATGCATCGTGCCGTTGATCAATTAGCTGTTCGTCCCCAACATTTGCTGATCGATGGAAACCGTTTTAATAAATATCCCGGCATTCCTCATACAACGATTGTGAAAGGGGATGGAAAGTATCTTTCAATAGCGGCCGCATCTATATTGGCAAAGACATACAGAGATGATTATATGAATCGTCTTCATGAGGAGTTCCCTTATTATGATTGGGATCACAATAAAGGTTACCCGACTAAAAAGCACCGCGCGGCTATTGCCGAACGGGGAACGACTCCTTACCATCGAATGACCTTCAATTTGTTGGGAGATGGACAACTGACTTTAGGTTTTTAAATCAGTTTGGGCTTCTTCTATTCTCATCCGTTCTACATTTTTTTGCAGAATAGACACGTTTTTGTTATGTATAACCGCAAAAATGTTCTATTTAGGCTAAAAAGCTGTTGGTTAATGCTTTTATTTGTTATTGAAATACTATATATTTGCAAACAATAACAAGGATTAAAAAGTATAAAATCATGGCAACGAACAAGCTACTTTCTTTTATGAAGCTCATTGGGATGACCTTCATTATGACAATTATTACTCTTCCTGCGAATGCGCAGTTCTTACGTACTTCTTATTTTATGGAAGGTACACACTATCGTCAGCAATTGAATCCCGCTTTGACACCGACGAAAGGATTTATTAATCTTCCGGTGATAGGTGCCGTCAATGCAACGGTTGGTTCTACTTCATTAGGTTATCAGGATATTATTGATATTATAGACGACGGTGGTGATTTTTATACCAAACCAGATTTCATGAACCGTTTGAAAGATAATAATACGCTGAATGTGAATTTCAGTACTGAAATCCTTTCTGCTGGATGGTATAAAGGAAAGAACTTCTGGTCATTCAATATTGGTCTTCGTACAGATATTGGTGCTAATTTGACCAAATCAATGTTTACGTTCCTAAATCAGATGGAGACAATAGAAGACAATTGGAGAAATAGCAACTATGATATTAGTGGTCAGCAATTGAATATCAATGCTTATACAGAAATAGGTTTAGGACTTTCCCGCCAGATTAATAGTCGTTTGACTGTTGGTGCTAGAGTAAAGGCTTTATTAGGTATTGGTAATATGGAATTGAAGCTTAATAGAATAGCAATGAGTGCTAATCTACCTACTGACCAACAAATAAATGAATGGTCTAATGATAGCTATTGGAGTGGCTCTTTGGGGGAGATTGAAACAAAAGCTAAAGACTTGAAAGCAAAGTTTGATAACTATCATGCAAACCTCACTGTTGGTGCCGAGCTTAAGAGTTCTTTCAAAGGTTTAGAATTAAAAGAAGAAGAGGGTAAAGATTATGTAACTGATTTTGACTTTGATAGTGGAAATTTAGGTATAGCTGGTTATGGTTTTGGCATTGATTTAGGTGCGTCTTATAAAATTCTGGATAATTTGACTGTATCTGCTTCTATTCTCGATTTAGGTTTTATTTCTTGGTCTAAATCAAGTACAAAGATTGCATCTGCTAATCCGGATCCAATCAATATTAAAGGAAGTACTTATGCAGATATGATTAATATAACTGACCCACAAAATAGTGTTAAGGGTGCATTGAATCAGCTACAGAATGATACTGAAAATTATATGGATCTTGTGACGCAAGGTGATGTGCTTAACTATGATATGTTGCAGCTCGAAGTAGGTGAAGCTAAAGAATCTCGGAAATCTCGTCTTGCTTCTACTTTAGTATTAGGTGCAGAATACGGTTTCTTCAATAATAAATTGGCTGTTGGTGTATTGTCAACAACTCGTTTTGTACAACCAGATGCCCTTACTGAATTGACATTGTCAGCAAACTATCGTCCGAAGAGTTGGTTTAACGTAGCGCTTAGTTATTCGGCTATTCAGTCAGCAGGTAAGTCTTTCGGACTTGGTTTGAAATTGGGACCGATCTTTCTTGGAACTGACTATATGTTCTTAGGAAAGAACTCAAACTCAGTTAATGGATTTATCGGAGTTTCTATTCCATTGAATAAAAGAAAAGCTTGCTGTAAACAAGGATAAAAAATAATTTCTCTCTCTATTCTCTTTTTATTAATTTCTCTAGAAGAAAAAACGTATAATGTGCAGCTTGTCGCTTATGGTTTATATAAGATGACAAGCTGTTTTTATTTTGCAGGTTTGGACAACCTCAATTATGTGGAGTAGTATTCCATACAAGAGGTTCTGAGTTGAATTTAGAACCATTTGATTTTCCGGAATATCACGAACGCCAATGTTGACAATCCGATGGAGAAGAGCACAATCAGCGAGAAAGCGAAAGGCACTTCTTCCAAGTGGATATCCACATTCATGCCATAGAAGCTGGCGATCAATGTCGGGAGCATTAATACAATGGATAAACTGGTCATGCGTTTCATGATTGTATTCACATTGTTCGAGATGATGGAAGCGAAAGCGTCCATTGTGCCTGTAAGGATATCACTGTAAATATTGACGGTATTGAGTGCCTGTTTCAATTCAATAATAACATCCTCTACCAATTCCTTGTCCAGGTAATCCGTGTCTTGGAAAATCGTTTTCAGTTTGCCGATCATCACTTCATTGCCCCGTATGGAAGTATTGAAATAAACCAGTGTTTTCTGCAATCGCATCAAGCGAAGCAGGTCCTCATTACGGATACTGCGTTCCAATTCCTTTTCCGCAGCACTGATGTCCAGATTTATCTGTTTCAGATATTTCAGAAACCATACGGCAGAAGAATAGATAAGCCGTAAAATCAAATCCAACTTATTGCGGACAATGATACCTTTCCGACGGGTATGCTCTATGAAGTCCGGAAGTAATTCCGTGTTATGATAGCATACGGAAACGATGATTTCGTTGTTGGTGATGATACCGATAGGTACTGTACTGAATGGGATACCGTTTTGATTATTCTGTACGGGAATACGTAAGATTGTCAATAGCCAATTGCCTTCAGTGTCTGTACGGGGACGTTCATCGGTATCGGCGATGTCATTCAGAAAAGACTCGGGAACTTGTAGTTCTCTGGTCAGGAATTCAAAATCATTAGCATCGGGGCATACTACATTTACCCAACTATTGGGGAGCCATTGTGATTTTTCCACAAAGCCAGCCTCACAATAAAGATACGTTCTCATCTTATTGCCTCCTTTCGTTTGTTTTTTAATTCGAACAGA
>OHLP01001024.1_pt1 | contig 11948 bp, 10 predicted proteins | sample 1569111 | NCBI WGS metagenome assembly OHLP01 (sample SAMEA3879504, study PRJEB24766) | human gut metagenome | biome: human-associated habitat; feature: feces | place: USA | collected 1985/1987 | reverse complement strand
AGCTTCATATTCCGTGCCACGAGCCGATTCGTTACCAATCAGATTCGGGTAGGTACGACATAATCCTGTGGGACGGGTTGCTTCGTGGGCATTTACACATATCTTATATTCGGCAGCTTTTTCTACCGCATATAAATAATGGTTATTCATCCACTGTCCGTAATGATGTTCTCCACGAGGAATAATGTTACCTACATATCCACTCTTCACAGCATTATACCCGTTATCTATCATAAACTGATATGCTTTATCAAGATGACGTTCGTAGTTACGTACAGAAGCAGAGGTCTCGTGATGCATCATCAGCTTTACCTCTTTTTCCTTTGCATACGCATTGAGCATTTTCACATCAAAATCAGGATACGGAGTGACGAAATCAAAGACATAATCCTTCGAATTTCCAAACCAGTCTTCCCAACCTTCATTCCAGCCTTCCACCAATACCTGGTCGAATCCATGTTCGGAAGCAAAATCGATATAACGTTTCACTTTATCATTGTTGGCTGAATGGCGTCCGTTTGGCTTTGTTTGGGAATAATCCGTCTGTCCAAGTTTCACCGAATAAACATCATCCGTATACGACCAGGAACCTTTTCCGGTGATCATTTCCCACCACACTCCGATATATTTCACCGGCTTAATCCAGGAAACATCTTCATAAATACAAGGCTCATTCAGGTTCAAAGTCAATTTGGAAGCCAGAATATCACGGGCATCATCACTTACAATCACCGTACGCCAAGGTGAACGACAGGGAGTCTGCATATACCCCTTATCTCCTTTCGCATCAGGAGTCAGCCATGATTCGAATACGAGATTCTTGTCGTCCAGATTCAAGTGCATACAAGAGTAATCTACCAAAGCGGCTTCATGCAGGTTGATGTAAAGACCATCGGCCGTTTTCATCTGCAAAGAGGTCTGTACGCCTGTCGGTGAAAAGGAGGTCTGTGAAGCATTGCCGGTAATAGCGCCTTTCATCAATCCGCGAATCTCCGAAAGCTTGGATTCTGTATAGTCATATTCTTGCGTGTCATAGTCACCGGGAATCCAGAAAGCTGTATGATCACCCGTCATGGCAAACTGCGAATGTTCTTCCTTGATCACGAAATAATTCAGATTCTTCTGCAATGGAAATTCGTAACGAAATCCCAAGCCATCATCGTACAAACGGAAACGGATAACGATGTTGCGTTCCTGCGCTTTCTGATCCAGCGTCACAGCTAACTCATTGTAGTGATTGCGAATGGATTTCACCTCTCCCCAAACCGGTTCCCAAGTTTCATCAAAAGTGCCGGTTTTCACGTCGGCCAGTGTGAATCCGCTCATCAGTCCGGGATCATTCTTTAACTCCAATCCAAGCTTGGACGGTTTGATTACCTCCTTATTCTTATAAGAAAGTTCGTACACCGGTTCGCCTTGCGCGTTTACCGTAAAACTAAGTTTCAAAAGCCCGTTAGGAGAAGTAATACTTTCGGCCATAGTTGCTGTACTTATTAATAATAAGGAAAGCAGCAAGAAAGCCATTTTAGTGGTTAGTGTTTTCATGTGATTCATGATATGAATTTAATAAATTAATAATCGTATGGCAAAGATAGACCGGAAACACAAGAGGTGTTTTTCTTTATAAAGAAAATATAGAGGGATACAGAACAAAAAACAGAATAAGTATTTAAGAATAAAGCAGATAACATATTTTGAGACTAGAAAAAATATAGTGTCTATGGTGAATAAATTAAAAGGATTAAATATGAATATTGCATAATCTTCCTATATTTGCAAATTATTATCTCAATCACAATAAACATTTTATTATTCATATGGCACAACGCCTTAATTTATCCCGGAGGTTTCGAGCAACTCGAAAAGGATTTTGAAGTCGCCTAAATAATATCAATCTTTCAATCAAATGAGCAAAGAAGTTATCTATATCTTTATCGGCGGAGGCACGGGTAGTGCATTGCGTTATTTCATTCAGTTGTTAATGCACGAACGAATCGTCCCTTATCATTTTCCATGGGCCACTTTCACGGTCAATCTTCTCGGCAGTTTTCTCATCGGCCTGTTCTATGCCCTTTCAGAGCGATTTCACCTTCCGTTCGAGGTCCGTTTGTTTCTGACAACGGGTTTATGCGGAGGTTTCACAACGTTCTCTACTTTCTCCAGTGACGGCGTAGGTCTGCTGAAAGGAGAATTTTACGGAGCATTTGTTCTATATACATTATTAAGTATAGGAATAGGATTAGCCGCAACGTTAGCCGGCGGATATGTGGGAAAACAGATTTAATAATTCGAATATAAATCCTACCTTTACGGCATGATTAAAAGAAACCCAACCAAACCCGTCCGCGTTGTTCCTCCCATGATGGAAGAACAGGAAGTCAGTACTATTACCCTACAGGAATGGCTCGACAGAGAAGAAACCGTCTCTCATCTTTTATTCTGCAAAGGAAAAGAAGAAGGCATCGACAAATCTTATAAAAGTTTCAAAAACTGCACCTTTCAGCATCAGACATTCAGCGAATGTAAATTCCGTTCCTCCCAACTGACCGATGTCAGGTTCGAGAACTGCGACTTATCCAACATTTCTTTCGCTGAAAGTTCACTCTACCGGGTAGAATTCATTTCCTGCAAACTATTGGGTACCAATTTATCGGAAACAACGATGAATCACGTCTTGCTGCATGACTGCAACGCAGGTTATATCAATCTGGCTATGAGTAAAATGAACCAGGTACGTTTTGCACACAGCCAGCTCCGCAACGGAAGTCTGAACGACTGCCGTTTTTCATCCGTCGCATTTGAGAGTTGCGATCTCGTAGAAGCCGATTTTTCACACGCTCCGCTTCGCGGAATAGATTTGCGCACTTCCCGTATCAGCGGAATCACGCTTAACATCAGCGATCTGAAAGGGGCTGTCATCACCTCCTTGCAAGCTATGGATTTGCTTCCACTGTTAGGGGTTATTATCGAAGATTAAAATCCTGCAAATTCACCCTGCCGCACTCAAACAAAAAGCATCGTCCCGTTGTTATAGTATAAGGTCGGACTAACGACATATAGGGAATAGGCACAAAAAGAATACCTATTTATAGTGATTTCTCACTCCCCGTCAAGTCCGTACTTTTGCAGAAATCTTATTCAAAAACAATAGAAACGATGAAAATTGAAAAAATTGTAGCTCGAGAAATTCTCGATTCAAGAGGTAACCCCACAGTAGAAGTTGACGTAGTATTGGAATCCGGCATTATGGGACGTGCATCTGTGCCGTCAGGTGCTTCCACAGGTGAACACGAAGCATTGGAACTTCGCGATGGTGACAAACAGCGCTATGGTGGAAAAGGAGTACAAAAAGCGGTTGATAATGTAAATAAAATCATCGCTCCGAAGCTGATTGGTATGTCTTCACTCAATCAGAGAGGTATCGACTACGCAATGCTGGCATTGGACGGCACTAAGACTAAATCGAATTTAGGTGCTAACGCTATTCTCGGCGTATCTCTTGCCGTAGCCAAAGCTGCTGCCAACTATCTGGACCTTCCTCTATACCGCTATATCGGTGGAACAAATACGTATGTAATGCCTGTACCGATGATGAACATCATCAACGGTGGTTCACATAGCGATGCTCCGATCGCATTCCAGGAATTTATGATCCGTCCCGTAGGTGCTCCTTCTTTCAGAGAAGGTCTGCGCATGGGTGCTGAAGTATTCCACGCTTTAAAGAAAGTTTTGAAAGACCGTGGCCTTAGCACTGCTGTAGGTGATGAAGGTGGTTTCGCACCTAACCTCGAGGGTACGGAAGATGCTTTGAACTCTATTCTAGCCGCTATCAAAGCTGCTGGATACGAACCGGGCAAAGACGTTATGATCGGTATGGACTGTGCTTCTTCCGAATTCTACCACAATGGTATTTACGATTATACCAAGTTTGAAGGTGAAAAAGGTAAGAAACGCACTTCCGCAGAACAAGTTGACTATCTGGAAGAACTAATCAACAAATTCCCTATCGACTCTATCGAAGACGGTATGAACGAAAACGACTGGGAAGGCTGGAAAAAACTGACCGAACGCATCGGCAACCGTTGCCAGCTGGTAGGTGACGACCTGTTTGTAACCAACGTAGATTTCCTTGCAATGGGTATCGAAAAAGGCTGTGCCAACTCTATCCTGATTAAAGTAAACCAAATCGGTTCGCTGACAGAAACACTGAACGCTATCGAAATGGCTCACCGTCATGGATACACTACTGTTACTTCTCACCGTTCGGGTGAAACAGAAGATGCTACTATCGCCGATATCGCAGTAGCTACCAACAGCGGGCAGATCAAGACAGGTTCTTTAAGCCGCTCCGACCGTATGGCTAAATACAATCAGTTACTCCGTATTGAAGAGGAATTGGGTGATTTGGCTGTGTATGGATACAAGAGAATCAAATAAATTTCGACTTTACATCTAAATAAAATCCCCGGACGATAGATATCCCGGGGATTTTTATATAAGCTTTTATAATAGACAAAGAATCAACTAAATCATTGATAATCTAAACAATACCATTTTAATCAATAATACAAATACTGTATAAAAACAAGCATAATACATTCTATTAATAGTAGAATACCCTAACTGCAAGTCCCTATGCAGTTGTCATTTTTCATATTGGTGCGTAAATGAACTATTTCACCACAGAGGACACGGAGGACACAGAGGTTTCAAGGTTCTAGTTCATAGATAATTATAACCTCTGTGTCCTCCGTGTCCTCTGTGGTGAAAAGAATCAAAACGGTACGGAAATGAGTAAAATCGTGTAGGAATGAGCTGAAATATAATCTCACAACACTTTACTAGAGATTTAAAAAGTGAAAATTTGCTGTCATCTGTCACCTGTTTGTGTTTAAATGTCTAATTACAAATATATTATGATGTGACAGCAGTGTGTGACAACACGGTGATAGCACTTTTGCTGTCACCGTTTCTTTTCCTTCTCTCTTTCTTAAGAATCACAACTTACATCGTTCATATTTCTTAGCCGTAAGGAAGTATTTGCTTTCCCGCCTTAGAAACTCCAGTTTCAAGCCTTGAAACCCTAGTTTCATTTACTAGAAACTCTAGTGTCGCACGTTTGAAACTAAAGTTTCACTATCCTTGAAACTATCGTTTCTCACCTATGAAACTCTAGTTTCTCCTTGCTGAAACTAAAGTTTCAAGTTAGAGAAACTAACTTAGAACTTTCTTCGGTGATAACAAAGATGCTGTCACTGTGTTGTCACAGGTTGCCGTCACATTATAGTGCGTTTATAATCAGATGTTTAAATGCAAACAGGTGACAGATGACAGCAAATTTTCACTTTTTAAATCTCTAGTGAAATATTGTGAGATCATATTTCGGCTCAAATCAGTGCAGGAATGAATCAAATTTTAGGGATATGGCTGTCCTAAACCAAATCCTCCAAGAATTACAATTGAGTCGGCTTGTTGAATATACATAACTTCCAGCATTTATTTCCATATTTCCACCACATTTAAAAAAATATGTATATCTTTGTCATACGCTTTCTGCTCATCAGCGTGATGAAATTAGCGGGAGGCGCTATATATTACTTAAATTAGGAATATGTAAGTGTTATCTCTCGGAATCAGAATCTAGCGATTTAAACCAAGGAGAGATGATGCGACAGATATTCCACGTTAACGGCTTATATCAACATATCCGTAAAAGATGTGTTATATATAAACGATTGACGTGGGTGTCTGCTGTCATCATTGTTCTCTGGAGGGTGTAGCTAGCCTTGAAATCGGATAATGGTACAGCAGCATCTGCGTCTTTCTTGTATTCGGCCGGTTATTGATTATCCCACAATTTAACCTAGCCAATCTCCATCCGGCGGACTGCAAAAAGAGTGGATGCTCGTTGTGCTAATATACATGAATAAAACATTATTCATCCCTTATTGTATCACACATAAAAGAACAAACGCTATGGCACAATGGATTAGTATAGAAGAAGCGGCTGCAAAGTACGGATTCGAGACAGAATATATCTGGGTCTTGATAGAGATAAGAGAAATCACCGTGGACTACCAAAGAGCCGACATCGACATCATCGACGATGAAAGTATTCAGGATTTTATCAACCGAAATAAAAAGGGGATTACATTAATGTATATCGAAAAGTTGGAACGATATTGCATGGATAAATCTCGAGTCTGTTCAATATACGCATCACTTTTAGGCAAACAAGATAAGGAAATCACCATATATAAAGGAGCTAAACACTTGTATGACACATTGCAGGGCAAATGGTTGAAGCAATGTGACCGGGTGCGGCATTTGGAAAAAGAACTCGTATTGGAGCAAACCACTTGCCGTGCGTGTTGGCTGAAAAGGTTATGTATGATAATTAGGAAGTAGAATGAGAAAATGTTGGTGGATTTAATTCTATAGTAAAAGTTGCAAGATATTGAAACTTTTACTATATTTGCAGTATGAGAAGAAAAATAATAGCATATGGTCAATACTACAAAGATTTTCTTGCTACTCTAACAGAGAAAGAGATTCAAAAAGTGAAGTATGTGCTTTCATTACTTGGAACAGAGGATCGTTTGCCTATTAAATTTATAAAGTCTATACGTGATGGTTTGTATGAACTACGTATATCATATAATGGAAATATCTATCGTATTTTTTTTATATTTGATGAAGGACAAATAGTTGTCTTATTTAATTGTTTCCAAAAGAAGACACAGAAGACCCCGGAGACAGAAATAGATAAGGCTTTAAAGATAAAGGAGGAATATTATGAGTACAAAAAACAACATGCTGACTGATATTAGCGCAGAACTTGACAGAGAGTTCGGAACACCTGGAACTCCGGAACGTGAAAAGTTTGATGAAGAGGCATACGCTTTTTATACTGGTCAAATATTGTTGGATGCAAGGCGGGAAGCGAAAGTAACCCAAACAGAATTGGCTAAAAGAATCAATGCGACTAAATCGTATATTTCACGTATTGAAAGCGGAGCAATAAATCCTAGTGTTGGGACATTCTATCGAATAGTGAATGCACTGGGGTTGAGGATTGAAATTGTAAAACCAATCATAGGTATATAAATAAAGAAAGAGCCGGAGGATATTCTTCGGCTCTTTCTTTATTTATATATCTCCTCTTTGGTTAGAAAAAACGTGAATCTATTATTTTTTTCGTAACTTCATAAAATATTTCTTTATCTCGATTGTCTATAAGAGTGGAGGGCTCTTTTAAACAATAAGAATGATAAATTAAAAAATGAAGTATAATGGCAACAAAAAGTTTTGATAGAAGATTTCATGGGAGATGTGGCGGTAAGTTTTCTCTTTTCAGGACCCCATTTATATTTGCAATTACTGACTGTTCATTATAAGTTCAATCTTCAAAAGAGCAAATATAAAGGTATGGGCGTCGGATTAAGTGAACAACAGCGACTTTGAGCGAACAAAAAACCGATAAATTGTGTTTATTTATTCTAATTATATATCTTTGTCCCGAATTATAAACACGTAAATTTATGAAAAAGATTTTTGGTGCTTTAATGATTGCCGTATGTATCGGTATGGCGATGCCTGCCCAGGCGCAAATACACTTTGGTGTAAAAGGAGGTTTGAACTTGTCGAAGGCGAGTTTCTCTAATGTAGGCGATAACTTTAAGAAGGATAATTTTACCGGTTTCTTTATTGGTCCGATGGCCGAGTTTAATATTCCAATCGTAGGGTTGGGAGTAGATGCTGCCTTGCTTTTTGCTCAAAGAGGTATAAAGGTTTCTGAAGGAAACGAGGATTTGACTATCAAGCAAAACGGTATTGATATTCCTGTAAACCTGAAATATACAATCGGTTTGGGAAGTATGGCCGGTATTTATCTTGCTGCAGGTCCTGATTTTTATTTCGATTTTGAAAAGAAATCGGGAATTGATAAGAAGAAAGCGCAAGTAGGTATTAATGTGGGTGCCGGTTTGAAGTTGCTGAACCATCTGCAGGTAGGTGCTAACTACAATATCCCATTGGGCGACACTGCGGATATTGAAGGAACAGACGCTTCTTATAAGACTAAGACTTGGCAGGTATCTGTTGCCTATATTTTTTAAATAGTCTGTCATTTTACATCGTATATAAAAAAGAGTTTCCGGTGAACGGGAACTCTTTTTTTGTTCGGGGGCTGCCCTGTTGCAGCCTCGAAACTGTTTCTGCCCAATCCTGCCTTAAGAAGCGTTTTTCTTTTGAGTGTTCTCTCTTCCTTCTTTTTCATTCCCCATTTTTTTATTGTATTTTTGTACCTGCAATGAAAAAATATGTAGATGTCATATTACCGCTTCCGCTTCCGAAGAGTTTCACTTACTCTTTGCCGGACGAATGTGCGGAAGATGTGAAGATAGGCTGCCGTGTGGTAGTTCCTTTCGGGCGGAAGAAGTTTTATACGGCTATCGTCTTTAACGTTCATTATTGTGCTCCAACGGAGTACGAAGTGAAAGATATATCTGCATTGCTGGATGCTTCTCCCATTTTACTACCCGTTCAGTTCAAATTTTGGGAATGGATAGCCGATTACTATCTCTGTACACAGGGAGATGTGTATAAAGCGGCACTTCCTTCCGGCCTGAAGCTGGAGAGTGAAACGATTGTTGAATATAATCCCGATTTTGAGGCGGATGCGCCATTGCCGGAACGGGAACAACGCATTTTGGATTTACTTGCCGTAGATGCGCAGCAGTCCGTCACTAAACTGGAGAAAGACAGCGGCATAAAAAATATTCTTACTGCCATCAAGTCCCTGCTCGATAAAGAAGCCATTTTTGTAAAGGAAGAATTGAAACGCACTTATAAGCCTAAGACAGAGGCACGGGTGCGGCTTGCGGGTACGGCAGATGAAAAGCAACTCCATATTCTGTTTGATATTCTGTCTCGTGCTCCGAAGCAACTGGCGTTGCTCATGAAGTATGTAGAGTATTCAGGTATTTTAGGAACCGGAACTCCGAAAGAAGTCTCCAAGAAAGAATTGTTGCAACGGGCTAATGTGGCTCCTTCGGTACTGAACGGGCTGGTGGATAAGAAGATTTTCGAAATCTACTATCACGAAATCGGACGGTTGAATAAACAGGAGAAAGAGGTAGTCGAGCTGAACGCTTTGAACGAGTTTCAGCAACGGGCACATGATGAAATCGTTCAGTCTTTCCAGGAGAAAAACGTGTGTCTGCTTCATGGAGTAACGTCCAGTGGGAAGACGGAAGTGTATATCCATCTGATCGAAGAAACGATTCGTCAGGGAAAGCAAGTCTTATATTTGTTGCCGGAGATTGCCTTGACTACTCAAATTACAGAGCGTCTGCAACGGGTTTTCGGTGCTCGCCTGGGGATCTACCATTCTAAATTCCCCGATGCCGAACGGGTTGAAATATGGCGGAAACAACTGGGAGAGAACGGGTACGATATTATCCTGGGTGTTCGCTCTTCCGTGTTTCTTCCTTTCCGGAATCTGGGACTGGTGATTGTGGACGAAGAGCACGAAAATACGTATAAGCAACAAGATCCCGCTCCCCGCTATCATGCCCGTAGTGCTGCGATTGTACTGGCTGCCATGTACGGAGCTAAAACCCTGTTGGGAACAGCTACTCCTTCCATCGAGTCGTGGCAGAATGCAGGGGAGGGGAAATATGGTTTTGTACAACTAAAAGAACGATATAAAGAAATTCAATTGCCGGAGATTATTCCGGTGGATATCAAAGAGCTGCAACGCAAAAGGCGCATGGCCGGTCCGTTCTCGCCGCGTTTGTTGGAGGAGATGCGCCGGGCATTGGAAAACAAGGAACAGGTCATACTGTTCCAGAACCGGCGAGGTTACGCTCCGATGATAGAATGCCACACGTGCGGTTGGGTGCCCAAGTGCAAAAACTGCGATGTCAGCCTGACGTACCATAAGGGACTGAACCAAATGACTTGCCATTATTGCGGCTACACGTGTAACGTGCCGACTCGCTGTCCGGCCTGTGAAGGTACGGAGCTGGTGCAGCGAGGGTTCGGTACGGAAAAGGTGGAAGATGCCGTACATCAAGTCTTTCCGGAGGCTGCCGTGGCCCGGATGGATTTGGATACGACCCGTACACGTTCGGCCTACGAAGGAATCTTGGAGGATTTCCAAAGCGGAAAGACCGATGTACTTATCGGAACGCAGATGGTGACCAAAGGATTGGATTTCGAACGAGTCAGCGTGGTCGGCATATTGAATGCCGACGCCATGCTTAATATCCCGGACTTCCGAAGCTTCGAGCGCGCCTTCCAGTTGATGGCACAAGTGGCTGGGCGCGCCGGACGCCGCAGCAGGCAGGGACGTGTCATCCTGCAGACCAAGAGTCCGGATCTGCCTCTCATCCGTCAAGTGACGGAACATGACTATTTCGGGTTGTACGTAGGGCAGATGGAAGAGCGTCAGATGTTTGTATATCCTCCTTTTTGCCGTTTGATTTATGTCTATATGAAACATAAGCGGGCAGATGTGCTCGACCATCTGGCTGCTGAAATGGGGAGCCGTCTGCGCCAGGTGTTCGGTTCCCGTATTTTAGGGCCTGACGCACCGCCCGTGGCACGAATCCAATTGCTCTACATCCGTAAAATCGTAGTGAAAGTAGAACCCGGAGCTTCTCTGTCCAAGGTTCGGGAACAGTTGCTTTATCTCCGCCAAAGCCTGATGGCACATCCCGATTACCGCAGTGCCCAAATCTATTATGACGTAGACCCCATGTAAGGCAGGACGCTTATTTCTTTTTCAGTTCCGGATAGCTGATACGCGTGTGGTAAATCGTCTTCAGCTTTTCTTTGAACACGTCTTTAGCCACGGTGATGTCGTGGAACGTGATGGGGCAGTCTTTGAAGAATCCTTCCTGCACTTGGCTGTCCACGATCTTATCCACCAGTCCGCTGATACTCTCTTCCGTGTATTCGTTCAGGCTTCTGGAAGCGGCTTCCACAGAGTCCGCCATCATCAAAATGGCCTGTTCCAGCGTGAACGGGTTCGGACCGGGGTAAGTGAAAAGGGATTCGTCTACCGGTTGGTCCGGATTCTGGTTCTTGTATGAAATCAGGAAGTATTTGGTCTTGCCTTTGCCGTGGTGTGTCGAGATGAAATCCTTTATGACTTGCGGCAGGTTATATTTGTCGGCCAGTTTGAGTCCGTCCTTGACATGACTGATGACAATCGCCGCACTTTGTTCGTAACTGATACGATCGTGAGGATTGAAGTTATTCTGGTTTTCCGTAAAGTAGGCCGGACTGTTCATCTTTCCGATGTCGTGGTATAAGGCTCCGGTTCGGACGAGCAGCGCCTTGGCACCGATTTTATTCGCCACTTCCGTAGCCAGGTTCGCCACCTGCATGGAGTGTTGGAATGTGCCCGGAGCCACTTCCGAGAGCCGTTTCAGCAGTTCGTTGTTGGTGTTGGACAGTTCGACGAGAGTCACGTTGGAGGTGAAGCCGAAAACCTTTTCGAACAAGAACAGCAACGGGTAGGCAAATAACAAGAGGATGCCGTTGATGATAATATAGATATACATGCCATACTCCAGGCGTGCGAAGTCTTTTTCGTGAATAAGTTCCATACTCATGTAAAAAGCTATAGACGCCAATGTGACATAAAATGCCGAACGGATAAGCTGCGAACGTTGGGAAAGCTCCCTCAGGCTGTAGATGGCCACCATGCCCGCCACAAGCTGTGTGGCGATGAACTCGTAGGGGTATTTCAGGGATATGGCACTGATGAGCACCGTAGCCACGTGAGTCACAAAAGCCGTCCGGGAATCCATGAACACCCGGATGAAAATAGGAGCCATGGCGAACGGGATGATGTAGACATTGAACAGGTTATGCTTGATGAGGAATGAAGTTATCAACGGGTAGATGACCGGCATGGAGGCGATGAACAGGATGTG
>OHLP01001003.1_pt1 | contig 12118 bp, 8 predicted proteins | sample 1569111 | NCBI WGS metagenome assembly OHLP01 (sample SAMEA3879504, study PRJEB24766) | human gut metagenome | biome: human-associated habitat; feature: feces | place: USA | collected 1985/1987 | reverse complement strand
AAAAAATCCGAAGCAGCCAGAAAACGTAAAACCAGATAATTGGAGGCGGGCTGTATGTCTATAAAAGACCAATTGACTGCTGATATGAAGCAGGCCATGAAGGACAGAGAAGCAGGTAAGCTGCGTTTGTCTGTTATCCGCATGGTGCGTGCTAATATTAAAAATGTTGAAATCAATGACAAAAAGGAACTTACAGATGATGAGGTTCTGGCTGTCTTGATGAAAGAGGTCAAAATGCGTCAGGATTCTGTTGAGGAATTCCAAAAAGCAGGTCGTGACGAATTGGTTGCCCAAGCTAAGGAAGAAATTGCTATACTGAAAAAATATCTTCCGGAAGCTCTCAGCGATGACGAGCTGAAGGCTATCGTGGCAGAAGTAATTGCTGCTGTTGGCGCTACAAGTCCCAAGGATATGGGCAAGGTAATGCCGGCAGTTATGGCAAAAACTAAAGGCCGTGCTGATGGCAAACGTATTAACGTTATGGTTCGTGAATTGCTCAAATAACAACTGATAACCGTGCTAAGAGAAATCTTGGCGCGGTTATTTTACTTTATAGATGAGATTAAACAGAAAAAATTCCGCTATTCCGAAATGTGGTGCATTTGCACCAATTTTCAGAATAACCCCAACTAACAAATTCTTTTGTCTGCTATGAGCCTTCATCAACAATGGTTCGAAGGAAAAGCCGGGAATAAAGGCAAAAGCCCCTGATTTGACAGCTCTCTTTATCTGGATTTTGGCATGTGAGATTATGAAAGATTTTTGCAGTAAACCGCAAAAATTTTTCGTATGGTGGTTGTAAAGAAGTCCTGAACGAGGTATAATTCTATTGAAGATTTCTGCGTGTAACCGCAAAAATCTTCAATAGGAGGTGCTGTACATGGAAATTAAAAGAGATCGCTATCTGGATAAACTTATCAGCAAGGAGCATAACGGTCTAATTAAAGTTATAACCGGTATGCGCAGGTGTGGCAAGTCTTATCTTATCTTTACGCTTTTTAAGAAGCATCTGCTGTCAGAAGGAGTAGATGAAGATCATATCATTGAGATTGCTTTTGATGCTTTTGAAAACAAGAAGTATCGCGATCCGGATGTGCTGTACCCATATCTGAAAGAGCAGATTAAGGATGATGCTATGTATTATGTACTGCTTGATGAGGTGCAACTGCTTAGCGAATTTGAATCTATCCTCAACAGCCTGATTCGTATGAAAAATGTGGACGTATATGTAACCGGAAGCAATGCCCGTTTCCTTTCTAAGGATGTTATAACTGAGTTCAGAGGCCGTGGCGATGAAGTGCATATGTATCCGCTGAGCTTTGCTGAATTTATGTCAGTCTATCAGGGTACAAAGCAGGACGGATGGAATGAGTATATGCTCTATGGCGGCATTCCTTTGGTGCTTGAGTTTGGTACTCCAGATCAGAAAATTGCGTTTTTGAAATCTCTTTTTGAGGAAACCTATATTTCGGATATCGTTGGCAGGCATAATATTCGTAACAAGGCAGAATTGGAGGAGCTTTTGAATATTCTGTCCTCAGCTATCGGTTCTCTGACCAATCCGGAAAAACTGTCAGCGACATTTCAAACGGTTAAGAAAAAGAAAATCAGCAATTCTACAATCAAGAGGTATATTGATTATCTCTGTGATTCCTTCCTAATTGACAGTGCAATCCGATATGATGTGAAGGGAAAGAAATACATTGATACGCCGGTAAAGTATTATTTTACAGATATGGGACTTCGAAATGCCAGGTTGAATTTCCGTCAGATTGAAGAAACTCACAGCATGGAGAATATCATTTTCAATGAGCTGAAAATGAGGGGCTTCAATGTAGATGTGGGTGTTATCGTGCAGTACGGCACCAATGATAAAGGCAACAGCATCCGCAAGCAGCTAGAAATTGATTTTGTCTGCAATCAGGGTTCCAAGCGCTATTATATCCAGTCTGCTTACGCGATTCCAGATCAGGCCAAAATGGAGCAGGAGCAGAGATCGTTAATGTTGACGGGAGATTTCTTTAAGCGGTTTATTATTACCAAAGACACGCCTGCACCTTATTACAACGAGTCTGGCGTGTTGATTATGAGTGTCTATGACTTTCTGCTGAACGAGAACAGTCTGGACAATTAAGAGAAATGCAAGAACAACAAGGTCTGCCCCAACTGTGGGCGTAAAATGAAGCAACAGTTTACCGGGCTTCGGCATTGTAAATCTGGAATGGGCTGGAAAAGAGATATTAGCTTCTTTGAAAGAACACCGGATATGGTGTTTAGACTTAGGAGCAATGCGCTTGGGAGGCCGTGGATTTGTTGCAGAGTGTGGCGCTGGAGCTGCTGTGGCAGGTGCTGGCGGAAAACTGAGCATAAATAAGAGTATGTTGAGTGGAGGAAAAGAGTGATATTATGCGTATTGTGGCTTGTGATGATGATGTAAGCGAGCTGGAAGAGCTTAAGCGGCAACAGCAGGAAATAGGGGAAAAATATCAGCTGCCTTTGGATATACGTACCTTTACTGAAGGGGAGCAGTGCTGTGAATACTTGCTTTTAAATAGCGCTGACATCGTCTTTATGGATATCTATCTGAAACCTGGTAATGGCGTGGAGCTTGTGCGGCGTTTGCGCCAGCACAGGCTTAACTTTAAGCTGGTCTTTCTCACTTCGAGTAATGACTTTGCCATTGAAAGCTATGAGCTGGATGCGGCGTACTATTTGCTGAAGCCTTTGCAGCCGGAAAGGCTGGAACAGGCGCTGAAGCGCTGCGGTGTTTTTGACAAGGAAGAGTATGTTACTTTTGATACTGCAGTGGAGACGGTAAAGCTAAAGCCTAAGGACATTATCGTTGTAGAGGTGCAGGATAAATACTGCTATATTCACACAGCACAACGCACCTATAAGGTGTACAGCTCCCTCAACAAGGTGCGGGAAAAGCTGACGCAGGATTATTTTCTGCTGACCTATCGCAGCGTGCTGATTAACATGCATTATGTAGAGGGTGTTTACAGCAATTATTTTTTGCTGGGCAATGGCTTCAAGGCACCCATCAGGGTGCGCGACAGCGCAGCTGTGCGCAACGCCTATATGCAGTGGGCGCTGCTGCAGGATTAAGGATACTTTGTTATAAAAAATGGAACCTCCGTTACGGTTATGAAGACCGTTGCGGAGGTTTTTTTTAGTGGTTAGTGATTAGTGGATAGTGGGCAGTGATTAGTGGGCAGTGAGTAGTGGATAGTGGATAGTGGGTAGTTTTTAGTGGAAATGTGCTTTAATTATTGTTTTGTTTGTTACAGTTTTGAATAAAAAATAAGCAAGTAAAGTTGGCAAAATGCGTTTTACGATGAGAACCTGCGCTTTACGATACAAGACGTTGAATTCACTGAATTTTATGAGATAATGAGCATGATAAGAGTTGTGCGGAAGGCGCCGGAGGCTGCCAGCAGCGGATGGCGCACGCATGGGTTTGTTTTATACTTTAAGGAGGATGATGATTATGACTAGGAAAAAGAGTAATGTCAAGGCGTTGGCCCTTGCCGTAACGTGTGCGATTCTCGCGGGGGGGGTACAGCGGTCTTAATCCGGTGTATGCTTCGCCTGAACCTGGTATTATTCCTACGACTGGTGATGTTACTTATGATAGGGGTAGCACAGAGTTGAAATATGCTTCTACATACGACATTAGAGTGCTTACTGTTGGTGGTGTGACTATTGGTGACCCAGGAAATAGCGGTAGTATCAGTGCTAATGAAATAGTGGCTAAAAAAATAGTGGGTAGTGCAGGATCAAATCCGAGCGCTATCAGTATTAATGGTGCAACATTTGCTAATGGCGGCGCAATTACAGCTACTGGCTTGAAGCTGAATGGTATAGATGATGTTGTTGCTATTAATAGCAAAGCTGCTCTATCGGATGTTCAAAATAATACAAATAATATCGCAGATTTAAAGAATGATAAAGCAAATAAAACAGAAGTATATACTAAGATAGAATCTGAGGGCAAATTTGCAGGGAAAGACTATGAAGGTAAAGTTGATGCGTTGGAGACTACTGTAAACGATGCTTCTACTGGTTTGGATGCAACTAATGGCAAGATTACTGCTTTGGAAGGTAAAACCACTGGCATTTACTATGACTCTGCAGCTGGTACAACCGTTAATGACGTGACGTTTAATGCTGGCGCTGTTAGTGGTGTGAAAAGCATTAACGATAAAATTAAAATTTCTGTTGATGGTACCGTAACCATCAACGAAAACGCTACCAATAACCCTGTCACTATTAATAGCAAAGGCATTAAGGTTGGCAATAATTCTGCTGTTGTCAGCGAAGATGGCTTTAAAACCAGTGGCGACCTGTATGTTGGTACGAAAACTAACCCGACAGAAGATGCAATAGACGCTCGCTTCTATGTAAATGGCGCTGATGGTTCTATTAAGGCAGCGGATGGCAAGTTTACTGTTAATGGAACAAATGGCGAAACTGTAGTAACTGGTACTGCCGGTACAACAACTATTACTGGTGGCGGTGTTACTATTTCTAAAGCTGCTAGTAGTGAATATGTTTCGATTAGTGAAGGCAGCATTTTTGCAACCGATTCCATAAAAGCTGCTAAGATTATTTCTGCTGGCTTGGAGACACGTATGGCAGACGGTAAAGTTGTAGCGAAAAATGGTTTGTATGTTGGTTATAGCAGCACTGATATTACTGGTGCTACGTATGATAATAGCAAGTTCGCTGTTGACGGTGCAACTGGCAATACTGCTGTTGGCGGCACGCTGGACGTGGCTGGAGAAACCACATTTGCTAATGGAATCAAGACTGATACGATTGTGGAAAAAACAGCTAATGCAGGCGTTACTGTTAATGGCAACAAAATTACTACTGACAATAAATTTAATGATGTCGAATTAAAAAATGGTAATGTAAACGCTACTGATATTACTGCAAATGGCGCATTGAAGGGCGCTTCGTTGAATGTAACTAATAATGCAACTGTTGGTGGTACGCTTGGCGTAGCTGGCGCAACAACCTTAGGCAGCACTCTCGAAGTAACCAGTGATACTACGTTACTTGGTGCGCTTAATGCAAAAGGCAAGGCAACCTTTGGTAATGCACCGGGTGCTTTGACTGAAATTGATGGCGATAAACTTAAAACTGGTGTTATTGAAACTAATCTGACTCAAGAAAGCAATATCGGCGGCGTGAAGATGAGTAACGGCAAAATTACTGCTTCTAACATGGAAATCACTGGAGCTATCAGTCTTAATGACTTGACAGTTAATAATAAACTGACTGTTGGTGCATTTAGTGTAGATAAGACTGGTGCTGTTATTGGCTTGCAATCTATTAATGGTGTAGCTGTTGCGAAGAGCGGTACAGGCTTAACGATTGGTTCGGCTACCATTGGCGATGCTAATCCGTTTAGTAGCACTGGCTTTACCGTTGATGCTAATGGCAATGTTGCTGCTCAAAATATTACTGCTGGTACTTACAATGGCAATACAATTGGCGCTGATAATAAGTTCAATGGCGTTGAGCTTAAGGGAGGCAACGTTGCAGCAACTAAGGTTACGGCAGGCACGATTACCGATGGCATTGCTACTATGACTGGCGGCAAGGTTACTGCTAATGAAATTGCTGCTACTAGCGCTTCTCTTGCTGGTGTAACTTTTGATACTAATGGAGTTGACTTTAATAATAAAGATATTAAGAATGTAGCTAATGTTACTGCAAAGACTGCGGATTTGGGCAATTTACATATTGAAGGGCATGTAATAAAGAATAACGTAGACGCAGGAGGACCGATTGGCTTAGGTACGACTGTTACTGTCAATAACGCAGGTGAGCTTGGTGGCATTACGAAGATTGACGGCGTAAATGTAACTGATGATGCTGGAGGTTTGGCTATTGGTACTGGTGCTACTCAAGTAACTATTGGTGGAGCGAATGCAATAAGTGTAGGTGCTGGTACTTTTACAGTTGACAGTGCTGGTTTAGTAACTGGTAACCAGTTTACTACTACCAATGGCTCTTATTTAAAAGATAACGAGCTGAAGCTCAACTATGCCAATATCTGGAATACTACCGAAGGCCTGAAGGCTGAAAAAGCTGTTATTGGCGCGAATACGCTGGATACAGCTGGCATTTCTACTACTGGTACGCTGGGCGTAGAAGGCGTAGCTACATTTGGTAAGGATGCTGCAGACCAGACAAAGATTACTCAGGGTAAGGCAGAATTTACGCAAGGTGGTAAAACCACTACTATTAAGGGTGGCGAAATTGAAACTGATAAACTGACTGTTAATGACATTGTGCTGAAAAATAGTATGAAGGACGGTGCAGGTAACACCATTACTATTAAAGGCAGCGATGGCAGCATGAGCGTAGCGGGCGGCAAATTCGCAGTCGACGATAAAGGCCAGATGACAAATGAATACACTGGTTATGACGCAGCAGGCAGGACAACCAAAACTACCTTAAAGACTTCTGTTGATGGCATTAATGCAAATTACACTAACTCTGTTAACAACAATAATAATCTCCTTAACATCAATCAGGATGGAGTTGCGCTGGGTGTAACCGATTCCAGCAATAATAATTTGGGTATGCTTAGTGCTGATGCTGAGAAAGCAACCATGGGCTATGGGACTGCAAATAGCATTGTTGTAAATAAGAATACTATTAAATCTGCCCTTGGCACTGACGTTACTCGTGTAATGACCAACAGCACTACTGAGCAGTCTATCGTTGACAAGGTTGGCGCTGCAAGCAGAAGCTTGAAAGCTGACGAAATCGTTGACGTAGCTGGTGGCATGACGATTACGACTAATAACACTGGTACGACCTTCAGTGATGGCACTACTAATACGCTGATCAAAGGCAGCGCTATCACTTCTACTAACGGTACAGCAACTGGCGTACTCGACGGCAGCAATCTGACGCTGACGAATGGCGCTAATAAGACTGTATTGGATGCAGGTAAAGTGACTTATACTGGTAAAGCTGGTTACAGTAATACAGCTGGCACTCAAACTACGATTGACGGCGGTATCATTACAACTGATACTTTGAAGGTACAACGTATTCAGCTTGGTGAAAAAATTGTTGACCAAAGAACTGGCGAAATTATTGGTTCTGGTGTAACTTTAGCTTCTGATGGTGGCTTCACTGCAGCTGGTGGCAACTTCAAGGTTACTGGCGGTACTACAGGTAGCAAAGGCTCTATTAAAAATGTTGTTGGTGATGCTACTAACGGTAAGACTGCTTTTGAAACCAATCAACAAGGCGCTAATATGAGCTTTGAAAAAGGCGGCATTAAGTCCGAGGTTGCCGTAGCAGATGACAGCGCAAAAATTTCTGCTGGTGCATCCTCTATCGAGGTTAAGAATGACGGCATTACCAATAATGGCGTGACTACGTTCAATGGTACTACCGGAACTACTACTAAAATTGATGGTGGTACTATCACTACTAATCATCTGATTACTGATAAACTGACGATTACCGGCAGCGGTAATGCGGATGGAACTGGAAGCACTACTGGCTCTATCGCTTTCGGTGGCAACGGCTCTATCACGAGCAACATTAAAGACGCTGCAACTGGTAAAGAAGCTACCTTCAAAACTGATGAAAAAGGTACGTTTACCGAAGCTAAAGATAATGATGGCAATAAAACAACTAATACCGTTAATGCTAAAGGCAACACTAACGTAGTTACCGACAGTACCAATACTTCCACCGCTACGCAAACCGCAACCTCTATCGGTGGCGTAGTAACCAACGGTACTGTTACGATGAGACAAGAGCTTACTGCTGACGGTGTGAAGGTTAGCGTTGATGGCGATACTGCAAACTATACGCAGATTACCAATAAAGACGTTTCTATTACTGATCCGAAGAATACCGGTGAGCGTATTAAGCTCTCTGACCTTGGTCAACTTAAAGATCTCGATGGCGAACTCAATGCTCGTTCGGAATACACAAGCAACGAGACCGCTGTTGGCGCAATCAATGCTGAAGCAGCTATCCGCCGCGAGGAGGTTGCCCGTCTTGACGGCCGCATCAACGACGTCAACGACCGTGTAAATAAGGTTGGCGCTATGGCAGCAGCTATCGCTTCCCTGAAGAGCATCGGCTACGATCCGCAGGCTCCGAGTGAATTCAGCATCGGCCTCGGCCAATACAAGGGCGAAACCGGCGTGGCAATGGGCTTCTTCCACTATCCGAACAAGAACTTCATGATCAACGTAAGCCTGTCTACTGCCGGCGGCGAAACCATGGGCGGTATCGGTGCAACCTGGCGCTTTGGCCACAAATCCCCGCAAAAGCTTTTAGAAGAGCAGCGCGAGGCTCAGGCTAAGAAGGAGCTGGCAGCAGCCGAAAAATATCAGGCAGCAGCAAAACTTGCCAAAGAGGCACAGGAGCGTGCTGAATATGCAGCCAAACTGGCGCGTCAGGCACAGGTGGGCGCAGATAATGCTAAGGCAGCAGCTGATGCAACTCAGGCTAAGCATTTTGGCTGATAAGCTGGCAGCAGGTGCAGTCATAGCAGGATAACAACTGTTTTTCCTATAAATCATCATACTCCGCCAAGCAATACCCCCCAACCGCTTGCTTGGCAGTTCATGAGGCTGGAATCATCATACTGGCCTTATGAACAAAAAGGCTGGAGTTTGAGCGTTTGCTCAAATTCCAGCCTTAAAACTTGCAAAGCTGTGAATTGTGTGGTATATTAGTTATAGAAAAGACAACCGCCTAAGCGGTTCGTGCCAATCCAATCGGCTACGCCTCTTGGGGCACTATCGCATGGCGTGCATGAGCCAATCAGCATCGTCCTACGGACTTGCTTCTTGGATGCACCCGCAACAAGGTGGGTTGCCGAGTTTAGTTAAGAAAAATCCGCTCCGTACTCGCCAAAGTCTTGGGGCGGTTTTTCTATGTCCTTAACTTTTTTACTTTTTGTTCTTAAAAATGAACGTAAGTAATGCTACGATAAAAACTCCAAAGGACATTAAATCCTGAAAGCTGAAATATACCATAGACATCACCTCCATTCGTAGAGAATGAAGGCAACACCACCCCGTGAACCGGTTGTCAAAAACATTTTATCATAAAATTTCAACTAAAGCAATAAAATGTTTGCTTATAAATAGCTTCATTAAAAAATTAAGACCTTGGCGTCAGTAAAAACTGACATCAAGGTCTTTTTGTTACGCTTTGCGTCTGAGCATATCGGCAATGCGCTTTTGGTTTTCCATCGCTGTCAACGCTCTTTCGTACAGCAGCATCTGCAGCTTGCTTTTGACAGGCTGCAAATTGGGCGAGCCTTCGATAGTGTAAACAACATTATCGTCCTTATCGGTGTACAGGCTTTTGAGCAACGCATACTGCGTGCCATCGTTATTATACAAATAAATCTGCGTCATGCTGATTGCTGTTTTCAGCTCCGGCTTGGTGGCCTGCAGCTTAGGCAGCATTTCCTTATTGTAGCGCAGCTCGGCAGACACCAGCAAAAAAAGCTTGTCGCCCTGGCGCAATGCCTGCAAATTATCTTTATCAAGATATAAATCGCCGGCGCTGGTGCTGGTTATTTTTTCAATGTTAGCATTTTTATCAGTGCCTGCGCCAGCGAAGGCTGTGCAAGTGCAGGAAAGCGCAAAAATCAGCGTCAGTAAAATAAGTAATTTTTTCATCATTAAGTCCCGCCTTTGTTTATAGTAGAAGAAGCTTTTCCTTTATCATACAATTTTTGGCGCAATAAGTAAAGCAGCAAATGCTCTTGCTTTGCACGTCTTCAGGATACTGCTTTTTGAATAAATGCACCAGAAAAATTCTTTTGTTAAAGTATTACAGGCAGCTTTGCTTTTTGCAGCATAAACTTTAAATTTACTTCAAGCTTTTCCTCTGCTATACTATAAATGTACAAGCGTTGAGGAGGTGCAGTCATGCCATTGGAATATTATTTTATGCTGGCGGGACTTGTCCTGCTGCTGATAGAATTTGTGGTGCCGGGCTTCGGAATTTTCGGTGTCAGCGGCATGGTGTGCCTGACAGTCGGCGGCTTTTACGTTTTGGGCGGCAATGCCTGGGCGGCGCTGGTGCTGTTGGCAGTGTATCTGTTTTTGGTGCTGGTAATTACGCTGCTGTGCGTGTATCTGCCAAAGGAAAGCAAGTATAATCCCTTTGTGCTGTGGACGCGCCAAAAAAACAGCGATGGCTACACCGGCGGCAAAAACTGGAGCATGCTGGTGGGCAAAAGAGGCACAGCCTTGACCACGCTGCGTCCTGCAGGCACGATTCTGGTGGACGGCAAGCGTCTTGATGTGAGCAGTCAGGGAGATTATATCGAAAAGTCTGCTCCCGTGATTATTGTGCGGGTGGAGGGCAGCAAAATTTTTGTAGAACAGACGAAGGAGTGACATTATGGATTTATTATTCAGTATGGTTTTCGGCAGTGGCTTTGCAGTAATCATTGCTATTGCCGGTATTGCTATTTTTCTTAACTTTGTGCCGTTGGGCCTGTGGATTTCGGCCATTGCTGCCGGCGTTAATGTAGGCATCTTCAACCTCATCGGTATGCGCCTGCGCCGTGTGCCCGCGTCACAGATTGTGCTGCCGCTGATTAAGGCGAACAAGGCAGGCCTTGACGTTAACGTTAACCAGCTGGAGGCGCATTATCTGGCAGGCGGTAACGTTGACCGCGTTATCGATGCGTTGATTGCAGCCCACAGAGCGCAGATTGAGCTGAGCTTTGAGCGTGGCTGTGCCATCGACCTGGCAGGCCGTAACGTGCTGGAGGCTGTGCAGATGAGCGTTAACCCCGAGGTTATCGAAACTCCGGTAGTAAGCGCTGTTGCCAAGGACGGCATTGAGCTGAAGGTAAAGGCACGCGTAACAGTGCGCGCTAACATTGACCGCTTAGTAGGCGGTGCCGGTGAAGCAACGATTATTGCACGTGTCGGCGAAGGCATTGTAACAAACGTAGGCTCCAGCGCCGACCACAGCAAGGTGCTGGAAAACCCCGATTATATTTCCAAAACAGTTTTGGATAAAGGCCTTGATGCAGGCACCGCTTTTGAAATTCTTTCCATTGATATTGCGGACGTAGATGTTGGCCGTAACATCGGCGCTGCTCTGATGACCGACCAGGCGGAGGCTGATAAGCGCATTGCTCAGGCACGCGCTGAGGAACGCCGTGCGATGGCTGTTGCCAAGGAGCAGGAGATGAAGGCTTATACGCAGGAAATGCAGGCGAAGGTTGTGGAAGCACAGGCTAAGGTGCCTACAGCTATGGCGGAGGCGCTGGCTAACGGCCGCTTGGGCGTAATGGATTACTACCGCCTGAACAATATTCAGGCAGATACACAGATGCGCCGCACGATTGCTGAGGTAAGCCCGGAGGGCGAGGAAAAGCCTGAGGGCAGTAAATAAGCGAGGTGTAGCTTATGGGTGATAATTTAATCCCTCTGCTTTTTGTCATCGTAATGCTGGCCAATGTGTTTTTGGATAGGCGCAACCGCCGCCGCAGACAGCGGGAGCTGCCGCAGGAGCAGCCGCAGGAAACGGCGGAGCCGACGCAGGCAGAGCGGCAAACGCAGGCTAAGCCTAAAGATATTGCCGCCGAGTTTGAACGCCGTCTGAAAAAGACGACGAAAGCGGCGCAGGCACGCAAGCGTCAAAGCAGCCAAGGCGTAGTGCATGATGGAACGCGTGTGCGCCGTGATGATGGCAGCAGAGTTCACCGTGACGGGGAAGCAATGCATGACCATACCGGCAGAATTCACCGTGAGAACGAAGACCTCGTGCATGACAAGGGCAAGGTTTATTATGACCCCCGCGGTGATTACAGCTATGATGAAGCAAAGATGAACGCTGCCGCAGCGGCGTTTAACGCGCACTACGCACAGCAGGCGCAGCCTGCGCCCAAAAAGCGCGTCAAGCTGAAGCATGCGGCGCTGGTCAACGGCATTATTATGGCAGAGGTATTAGGAAAACCGCGCGCTCTGAACCCCTACGAGGAGCGCTGATTTAAAGATTCTCGCACACAGTAAGGAGATGTTGGAGAATGCTGGAAAAGCTGGATTTGAGTAAAAAAGTGTCCAAGGAAGAATACAACAGGCAGATG
>OHLP01000988.1_pt1 | contig 12241 bp, 9 predicted proteins | sample 1569111 | NCBI WGS metagenome assembly OHLP01 (sample SAMEA3879504, study PRJEB24766) | human gut metagenome | biome: human-associated habitat; feature: feces | place: USA | collected 1985/1987 | reverse complement strand
AACTACAGCTATCCACCAAAAGCATATCTACAAAGAATATATCGGTTGTGATGCCTGCGCTGCTAACCTGATGCGTCCCGCTATTTATGGTTCTTATCATCATATTACCGTTATGGGCAAGGAAAACGCTCCCTGCGACCATAAGTATGACGTAACCGGTGGCCTGTGCGAAAACAACGATAAATTTGCCGTAGACAGAATGCTGCCGGAAATTAATATCGGTGACCTGCTCTTTATTCATGATGCCGGCGCACATGGCTTCTCCATGGGCTATAACTATAACGGCAAGCTGCGCAGTGCCGAGCTGCTGCTGCAGGAGGACGGCAGTGTTAAAATGATTCGCCGTGCGGAAACCCCGGCAGATTATTTTGCTACCTTTGATTTCGGCGAGTACGGACCGAAGCTGGCAGAAGAAGCAAAAATTAAAATGTAAAAAGCAAAAAGCAACGCTTCGTGACGTTGTTTATTGAGGACTGGAGCCTGAGAGCTTCAGTCCTTTTTATTGTGTGATTTAAGCACTTGCCTGAAAACAGCTTTTGATTTAAAATATATAGTGAATTGTCGGAAGCTTTAGGCAATAATGCTTTCGAAAAAATTATCAGGCTGTGAGGGAATGCAGCCGAATTTTGGAGGATGTGCTTATGCAAAATAAATATGCTGTTTACGAGGAGGCGTTGGCGGAGGAGCTTATTCCCGCCATGGGCTGTACCGAGCCTATCGCCATTGCTTACTGTGCTGCTGTATGCCGCGAGCAATTAGGAGCTTTCCCGGAGCAGATTGAAATCTGGGTTAGCCGTAATATTATCAAAAACGTTAAGAGCGTTGTTGTTCCGAACACCAACAAAATGAAGGGCATTGAGGTTGCCTGTGCTGCCGGTGTTGTTGCTGCTCATTCCGAGCGTCAGCTGGAGGTTCTGGCTTATATCAACCAGGAACAAAAGGCTGAAATTAAGGCTTTGGCTGAATCCGGCAAGATTAATATTCACGTTTCCGAAGAACCGGATATTTTCTATATCCGTATTTTCCTGGCAGCAGGCGGCAATAATGCCGAGGTAACTATCCGCACAGACCACACTAATGTTACCTGCATCAAGAAAAACGGTGTTACCGTTTTAGAAAAACCGATTGTGCCTGCCGAAGAAGAGGCAAAGAGTCTGTGGAGAATCGAGGACGTTCTTGATGCGGCTCGCAATATGCCGTTAGATAACGTTAAACATCTGCTGCAACGCCAGATTGATTTTAATATGGCTATTTCTAAAGAAGGCTTGACCAATGATTACGGTGCAAGCATCGGCAAAATTTTATTGCGCCGTGACCCGGACAGCCTGCGTATCCGCGCACGTGCCAGCGCTGCTGCAGGCAGTGACGCGCGTATGAACGGCTGCGAGCTTCCGGTAGTAATTACCTCCGGCAGCGGCAACCAGGGTATTACCGCTTCTGTTCCTGTTGTTGTTTATGCACATGCATTGGCTGCAGGCGAAGAAAAAATGCTGCGTGCAGTACTGCTGAGTGACCTTGTTACCATCTACCTGAAACAGGGCATCGGCAAGCTGTCTGCTTACTGCGGTGCTATCAGTGCCGGTTGCGGTGCCGGTGCGGCAATCGCATTCCTGTATGACTGCACCGATGACCAGATTGAGCATGCTGTAGAAAATGCTCTGGCTATCAATAGCGGTATTATCTGCGACGGTGCTAAATCCTCCTGCGCAGCTAAAATTGCTATGGCTGTTGAAGGCGGTCTGATGGGCGTTGATATGTCCGTGGCAGAACGTAACTTTGCCGGCGGTGACGGCATTGTCCAAAATACTGCCGATGAAACCATTGCTGCAGTCGGCAAAATTGCCAGCCAGGGCATGGTAGAAACCGATAAAGAAATTATTGATGTAATGCTTGGCCTGTAATAAGCCAAAAAATAAGAGAGTCTGCGCTGAGCGCAGGCTCTCTGTTTTTTATGTCCGGCAGATAATTATTCTTCTACCATTTTAGTAAGCTCTTCAACGTGTTCGGTAGCAGTGAGCACATAGATGAAATCGCCGCTGAGCAGGCGTGTATCACCTGCCGGGATGAGTTGTGATTCACCGCGCTTGACATCTACTAAGAGGGTATTGGGAGGCCAGGGAATATCCTTGATAAGCTTGCCGCTGACACTGCTGCCGCTGCAAACTGCCAGCTCGATAACATTGCGTTGCTCCAGTACAGCCGGCTCCGGTGATTTTTTGTGCAGCATGCGCTGCATCAGCTCCTCGTAGATAGGCTTGCTGTGGCACAGCTCCGCAATTACGAAGGCTACCATGGCAGCAATTGCCAGCGAAAGCAGCTGCTGGTAGCTGGCTGTCATTTCCATAATTAGTACGGTGCCTGTAATAGGCGCGCGTACGGAAGAAGCAAAAAGCGCCGCCATAGCAACAACCATGATGTTGGTGGCGTAAGCAGGCTCAATCCAGCCAAGCATAATCAGAATCTGAGCACAAATGCTGCCGCAGAGAGCGCCTATAACGAGCATCGGCAGGAAGAAGCCGCCGGGAACGCCACAGCCGTAGCTGATGAGCGTAAAAATCAGCTTGCCTGCAAGAAAAAGCAGCAGAAGCTGCAAGGATACAGGTGCTTTGGCCAGATGATTAATCAGATTGTTGCCACCGCCCAAAACCTCGGGCAGGAAGTAGCCTAAAATGCCGGCGCAGATGAGGGCAAAGGCAATCTTCTGTACAGGGCGCTTGAAGCAGGGCAGGCTGTAAAAGCGGCCGATGTTCAGCAGTCCCCAGTTAAAAATGACACCTGCCAGACCGCTGGCGAGAGCAACTAAAATGACGATACCGTAATAGCTGATGGGAAGCAGCTGTAAGTCGGGGATATCAAAAATTGTCGCTCGACCGAAGATGGCGCGGGAAATAATCGTCGCAGTGAAGGCTGCTGCCATGGAGGGCAGCAGAACCATGATGGAAAAGTTGCGGTGTAGCTCCTCCAAAGCAAAGATTACACCGGCGAGCGGAGCGTTGAAGGCTGCCGCAAGACCGGCGCTGGCACCGCTGGTCAGCAGATAGCGTTCCTCCATGCGGGTGCGTCCCATAAGACGGCTGACGCCCTGCGCAGCTACTGCGCCAAGCTGAATGGAAGGGCCCTCGCGTCCCAGGGAAAGACCGGCGCCGATGCCGATGATACCGGCGGTGAGCTTAACCCAGAGAATGTGCAGCCAACGCATTTTCATCAGGCCTAAAATTGCTCCCTTGACCTGCGGAATGCCGCTGCCTGCTGCCATTGGCTCGATGCAGTTGAGCTTGTGCAGGATGAAGGCGATGGCGATGAGCACGGCGAACCAGCAGGCGTTGATGCTCCAGTCGCTCACCCATAGGCGGTTGTAGAGCGCACCGCGCAGATATTCCATCTCCGAGAGGGCGAAGCGGAAGAAGCTGATGACTATGCCGGCCAAGATACCGGTGAGGATACCCTCCGCAAACAGGCGCAGGCGGAAGTTGTGCATGTTGCTGAGCGAACGGTAGGTTTTGAATTTTTGTTCTTTATCGTCCATAAATATAACTCTTTTCTTCGAATTTTTGTAACTAATATTATAGCACAAAAATAACCTTATGGCGCAGTACCGAAGTACCGGTCATAAGGTTATTAATAATATTCAGGTCAAATGTAATTTAAGCCTTGGCAGCTTCTGCTTCTACAGCTTCTTCCTTAGCGTAATCCGGGTCAAATTTCGGGTTCAGGTAGTTCTGATAAGCCCATGCCAAAAGTGCGCCGGAAATATTGTGCCATGCGGAGAAAACTGCACCGGGAACGGTTGCAGCAGGCAGAGCAGCGAAGTGTGCTTTTGCCAAGCCGGTTGCCAGACCGGAGTTCTGCATACCAACCTCGATGGAAAGGGCAACAGCCTTTTTCCAGCTGAGGCCGGTGAAGCGGGCGATGGCAAAGCCAAGGGCGTAACCGCAGCAGTTATGCAGAATAACTACCAGCAGAATCAGGCCGGGAGCCTTCAGAATCAGGTCACGGCTGGCGCCGATAACACCTGCGATAATCAGAGAAATTGCAATGGAGGATACAGCCGGCAGATAGTCGGTTGCTGCTTCAGCGAGCTTGGGCAGGAAGGATTTAACAGCCAGACCTAAGCAGATAGGCAGAATAACGATTTGTACGATGCTCCAGAACATACCGACCGGATCGAAGTTAATCTTTTCACCGATAATCATGTAGGTGATGAACGGAGTCAGAATCGGAGAAAGTACAGTGGAAACACTGGTCATGGTTACGGAAAGTGCAACGTCGCCCTTGGACATAAAGGTGATTACATTGGAGGAGGTACCGCCGGGGCAGGTGCCTACCAGTACAACGCCGGTGGTCAGTGCCGGGTCCAGATTGAAGGCAACGGACAGCAGGTATGCCAGGAAGGGCATTACGAAATACTGAGCGCAGCAGCCGATGAGAATATCGAGCGGGCGTTTCAGTACCAGCGCGAAGTCCTTCAGGTTCAGCGTGGTGCCCATGCCGAACATTACGATACCGAGCATGCAGCTCAGGACGCTGATGCCATGTACCTTACCCAATACCCATAAAAAGTTCTGTGGCATTGTGAGGCCGAGAACCAGAAAAACGATGGCGATGATGCCAAAGAATTTGCCGATTAAAGCACAAAATTGTTTCATTATGAAATTACCTCTTTCCCTTAATAAAAAAATAATAATTTTAGAGAGTAGCAGCAATGCTCTCTCCTTTGTCTGTAATGTCCACTATTATAACAAAGACAGAAGAGGAAATAAAGAGTTTGCTGTAAAAAACGGTAAAAAATTTTAAAAACAGCAGAATTGTGTTATAATGTTAATATAAATTGCGAAAAATACGGACGGAGGTACGCTACTTGTATACTATAAGCAGAGATTACCGCAAAGAAATTGTGATTGAAAAATCACGTTTTATCTGCTCGCTGAAAAAGGTGCACAGCGAAGCAGAGGCCCAGGAGTTTATTAAGGCCGTGAAAAAAGAGTTCTGGGATGCAACGCACAACTGCTCCGCCTATATCGTGGATGACCTGGCACAGCGCTCCAGTGACGATGGCGAGCCGAGCGGTACTGCCGGCATTCCTATGCTGGAGGTACTGCGTAAAAACGGGCTGACGGAAACAGCAGCAGTGGTGACACGTTATTTCGGCGGCATTAAGCTGGGCGCAGGCGGACTTGTGCGCGCTTACAGCGGCAGCGTGGCAGGCGCGGTGAAGGAAGCTGGCCTGGCGCAGAAAATTTTGCTGGGCTATTACAGCTTTTTATATGATGTGAACAGCGTCGGCCGCATTCTGAATGTGCTTTATCAGCAGCAGCTTTTTGAGATTGCCGATGTGCAGTATGACCTGCGCGCTAAGGTTATCCTCAAGATGCGCGCGGAGCAGAAGGCTGAGGCCGAGGCCTGGCTGACCGAGAACCTCAATCAGCAGATAGAGCTGGAGCAGGAGGGCACAGAGTTCGCTGAGGTGGCGCTGTAGCTTTTAATAGGAAAAACATACGAACAATCTCCCTTAGGCTATTGCTTGCGGGAGGTTGTTTTTGTTTTGGCATTGATACTGTTTAAATAAAAAGCTTTCAGCTTTGTAGCAAATAATGTATAATAATATGAATGAAAAGATTACTGACAGGAGGTAGAAGCGAGTGATTGAAGAAAGAGTGCCACCGCAAAATATAGAAGCGGAGCAGGCTGTGCTTGGTGCAATGCTGATTGATAAAGAAGCTATTGCCAAGGCGACCGAAGTGCTGTCGGCGGATGATTTTTACCGCGAAGCGCATCGCGTTATCTTTAGTGCGATGCTGGAGCTTTATAATAAAAATGAAGCAGTAGATATGGTTACTGTTACGGAAATCCTCAAACGTGACAATAAGCTGGAGGACATCGGCGGCATTGCCTACATCACCAGTCTGGCGAATGTGGTGCTGACGGCGGCCAACGTTAAATACCATGCGGATATTGTTGCCGAAAAATCGGTTCTGCGTCAGCTTGTGCGCGTTTCTACCGAAATTGCGGCTATGGGCTATGAGGCTAATGAGGATGTCGGTACGCTACTGGATACAGCGGAAAGCCGTATCCTGGAGATTTCCAACCGCAAGAAAAAGACGGATTTTACAGCGATTAACGACGTATTGATGGACAGCGTGCAGAGTATCGAAAGTCTGCTTCAGAACAAGGGCGGTCTTACAGGTCTGCCGGCAGGCTTTGCGGATCTGGATAAGCTGACGAGCGGCCTGCATCCTTCCGATTTTATTATTCTGGCAGCGCGTCCTTCCATGGGTAAAACTGCGCTGGCGCTGAACATTGTGCAGAACGTAGCGCTGCGTGCGCATAAAGTCATCGGCGGCGAACCGCGCAGTGTAGCCTTCTTCAGTTTGGAAATGAGCAAGGAGCAGCTGGTTAACCGTATGCTGTGCGCCGAAGCAGGCATCGATAGCCAGCGCCTGCGTGTAGGCGAGATGCATGACGAGGACTGGACGCACCTTTGGGATGCCTGCGATACGATGAGCCGTGCGAAAATCTATATTGATGATACGGCGGGCATTACGGCGATGGATATGCGCAGCCGTGCGCGCCGCCTGAAGGCAGAGCATGGTCTGGATTTGATCGTTGTCGATTACCTGCAGCTGATGCAGGGCAGCGGCAAGCGCAATTATTCCGGCGACCGTCAGCAGGAGGTTTCGGAAATTTCCCGCTCGCTGAAGGCCTTGGCGCGTGAGCTGGATGTGCCGGTGCTGGCGCTGTCACAGCTGAGCCGTAGCGTTGAATCGCGTCAGGTTAAGCGTCCCATGCTCAGTGACCTGCGTGAATCCGGTTCTCTGGAGCAGGATGCGGATATCGTAGCGTTCCTGTACCGCGAGGATTATTACAATCCGGAAACGGAAAACAAGCACACCGAGCTAATTATTGCTAAGCATCGTAATGGTCCGGTAGATACCGTTAATCTGTTCTTCCAAAAGCAGTTCACCAAGTTTGTCGGCTTTACGAAGCGCGAAAGCTGAGAATAGAATACAGCGACATAATAAAAGTCCCGGGATTTTAACATCTCGGGACTTTTTGAGTATTGCATGGAGCATTGCCTGATGGGGGTTAAAAGCGTGAAATTTATTCTCTTGGCAAAAGATTTTTTCTGATAAGTGTAAAAAAGCTTACAAGGAAACTGCAAAGAAAAACCGAATATTTTACCTAAAATCAACAAAAAATGTTCATAAAGCTTGCGATAAGACGCGGAAAATGATATGATATTTATGCAACAAAGTGTAGTGAAGAATCTGAAGGTAATATCTGTGGCTTTCAGATGTTTTTTCATGAATAAAATTGTCTTGGGAGGCATACAAAAATGATTGATCGTTATACTCATCCTGAAATGGGTAATATCTGGACACTCGAAAATGAATTCCGTACCATGCTGAAGGTAGAAATTCTGGCTTGCGAGGCTATGAACAAACTGGGCATTGTGCCTGACGAAGCGCTGAAGGATATTCAGACGAAGGCTGACTTCCGTCTGGACCGCATTAAGGAAATTGAAGCAGTTACCAACCATGATGTTATTGCTTTCCTGACTAATGTGGCTGAGTATGTAGGCGATGCGTCCAAATACATTCACAAAGGCCTGACCTCCAGCGACGTAAAGGATACTGCACTGTGCTACATGACCGTGCAATCCGCAGATCTGATTATGCGTCATCTGGTAAACTTCCATGAAATTCTGCGCCGTCGTGCCGCTGAATTCAAATATACCGTTATGATCGGCCGTACTCACGGCATCCACGCAGAACCGATGACCTTCGGTATGAAATTCCTGCTGTGGTCCGCTGAAATCGAGCGTGACATCGAACGTCTGAAACAAGCGCGTGAAATGATGGCAGTCGGCAAGCTGTCCGGTGCTGTAGGCACTTACTCCAACATTGATCCGTTTGTTGAAAAATATGTCTGCGAAAAGCTGGAGCTCACTCCGGTACGCCTGGCAACTCAGGTTATCCAACGTGACCGTCATGCACATTTCATGACTACTTTGGCAATCATCGGTTCCTCTCTGGATAAGATGGCAACCGAAATCCGTAACCTGCAACGTACCGATATCCGTGAAGCTGAAGAATATTTTGCACCCGGCCAAAAGGGTTCTTCCGCTATGCCGCATAAACGTAATCCTATCACCTGCGAAAAGGTTTCCGGTATGGCTCGCCTGCTGCGCGGCTATGCAGTAGCAGCTCTGGAGGATGTAACCCTGTGGCATGAACGCGATATCTCCCATTCTTCTGTAGAACGCGTTATTCTGCCGGACGCAACTATTGCTCTGGACCATATGTTGCGTAAATTCTCCAACATCATCGACAAGCTGCTGGTATATCCTGATGCAATGATTGCCAACATGAACAAAACCGGCGGTCTGATTTTCAGCCAAAACCTGCTGATTGCTCTGGTTACCAAAGGTGTACTGCGTGAGGACGCTTACAAATGGGTACAACGCAACGCTATGGCACGTTGGCTGCAAGGCGCTGACTTCAAGACCAACGTTGAAGCTGACCCGGATATCAAAAAATATCTGACCGACGAAGAGGTTGAGCATTGCTTCGATCCGAAACCGATGCTGCGCCACGTTGACGAGATTTTTGCTAGATTTGGTTTATAATTTTGATAAGGAGTGACTGCTAATGTCATCTGTTGTAGTTTTAGGCGCCCAATGGGGCGATGAGGGTAAAGGTAAGATTGTTGATTATTTGGCGCAAAAGGCTGACGCTGTAGTTCGTTACAGCGGCGGCTCCAATGCAGGCCATACCGTTGTAGTTAACAACATTAATTATAAGCTGCGTCTGCTGCCCTCCGGCGTACTGTTTAATGATAAGACTAACGTTCTGGGCAATGGCGTTGTAATCAACCCCGGCGTTGTACTGGCTGAAATCGCCGGCATGAAGGAAAAGGGAATTGATTGCAGCAATCTGGTTATTTCTGACCGTGCACACGTTGTTCTGCCGTATCATCAACGTCTTGATGAGCTGCAGGAGGAAGCACTGGGCAATCACAAAATCGGCACCACCAAAGGTGGCATCGGCCCCTGCTACATGGATAAGGTTGCTCGTGTAGGCATCCGTATCTGCGATCTGATGGAGCCCGAAACCTTTGCTGATAAGCTGAAGGTTAATCTGGAAGCAAAAAATGCTATTATCACCAAAATTTACGGTGCAGAACCGTTTGACTATGATACCGTACTGAAGGAATATCTGGCTTATGCAGAAGAGCTGCGTCCGTACGTTGCCGATACCGGCGTTGTTATGGACGAGCTGTTCAGCGCAGGCAAAAACGTTCTGTTTGAAGGCGCACAGGCTACCTTCCTCGATATCGACCATGGTACCTATCCGTATGTTACCAGCTCCAACCCGACTGCAGGTAATGCCTGCACCGGCAGTGGCGTAGGTCCCCGCTTCATCGACCATGTTGTTGGCGTAGTTAAGGCTTATACCACCCGCGTTGGCGAAGGCCCCTTCATCACCGAGCTGCTGGATACCGACGGCCCCGGCAACCAAATCCGTGAAACCGGCCATGAATACGGCACCGTAACCGGTCGTCCGCGTCGCTGCGGCTGGCTGGATGCTTTCATGCTGCGTTACAGCGCACGCCTGAACAGCCTGGATTATCTGGCAATTACCCGTCTGGATATCCTCGACCAAATGCCGAAGATTAAAATGTGCGTTGGCTACAAGATTGGCGATGAGGTTCTCAAACGCATTCCTGCAAGCCTGAACGTTCTGGCTAAGGTTGAGCCGATTTTCGAAGAGTTCGACGGTTGGATGACCGATATCAGCGGCATCCGCAACTATGACGAGCTGCCGGAAAACGCTAAGAAATATCTGGCTAAAATCAGCGAGGTATCCGGTGTTGAGCTGGGTATTATCTCCGTTGGTCCTAACCGTGAGCAGACCATCGTTCTGAAAGAGCTGCTGTAAGCTTAGGCTGCTGAAAAAACAGCAAAAATATTTTAAAAAGTACTTGACTTTCCTTGTGTTAGTCTGTATACTATTAATGTTGCTAATTTATGGCGACAAATGATTCACTAGCTCAGTTGGTAGAGCACCTGACTTTTAATCAGGGTGTCCCGAGTTCGAGTCTCGGGTGGATCACCAACGAAAATATGCCGTTCTTCGAAAGAAGAACGGCTTTTTTGTATTTGCGGACGCAAATACTCATGAAGGCAGACACCGGCCCTGAAAAATTCTTCCTTGCTAATCAATTCCTGCGGTAGTAATATGTAAGTGATAAGCAAAGATTTTACAGACTTTTTCGGAGGTGCTTTGATGAAAATAGTAGTTATGGAGCCGTTAGGCGTAAAGATGGAACAGATAAATGCATTGGCAGCGCCGTTGCAGGCTGCAGGCCATGATTTCGTTTATTATACCGCAAAGGAAACAGACCAGACGAAGCTGCTGGCGCGTGTGCAGCAGGCCGATATTATCATGCTGGCCAACCAGCCGCTGAGTGCGGAGATTATCAACGCCTGCCCTAATTTGAAAATGCTGTCCGTGGCCTTTACCGGCGTAGACCATATTGCGCTAGCTGCCTGCCGTGAGCGCGGAATTTTAGTGTGCAATGCCGCAGGCTATTCCACCAATGCGGTAGCAGAGCTGACCTTCGGTTTGGCTATCAGCGTTATCCGCAACATCGTTCCCTGTGATGCACGCTGCCGTCAGGCAGGAACGAAGGATGGCCTGGTAGGCTTTGAGCTTTTTGGCAAGACCTTCGGCGTAGTGGGCACCGGTGCGATTGGCAGCAGAGTGGCGAAGATTGCCGCTGCCTTCGGCTGCAAGGTGCTGGCCTACAGCCGTACTCCGAAGGCAGAGCTGCAGGCTGACGGTGTACGCTATGTAAGTCTGGATGAGCTTTTGGCTGCCAGCGATTTTGTCAGCCTGCATGTGCCGCTGACGGACGCAACCCGCGGACTGATTAATGCCGAGGCTATTGCCAAGATGAAGCCGACGGCCGTACTGCTGAATACTGCGCGCGGTCCTGTTGTGGACAGCGAGGCGCTAGCACAGGCGCTGAACGAAGGAAGATTGGCGGGCGCAGGCATTGATGTGTTTGAGGGCGAGCCGCCGATTGCGCCGGAGCATCCTCTGTGCCATGCGAAGAACACCGTGCTGACACCGCACGTGGCCTTCGCCAGCGCCGAAGCGCTGGCTGCACGTGCTGACATCGTTTTTGCCAACATCGAAAAATGGCTGGCAGGAGCACCGCAGAACGTAATTAAGTAAAAACACTATGAAAAGGCTCAATAATTTATATTATTCCAAGAGAATAAAAGAGCTTTTGGCAGAGTTGCAGACAGCGGGAACAACGCTGGTTGTTGCTCCCATGGGCTACGGCAAAACACTGGCAGTGCAGTCCTTTTTGCAGGAGCAGGAGCGCTGCGGCAAAAAGGTACTGCGCCAGAGTATTTACGGCGCCGGTGCCGATGCCTTCTGGCAGGGAGTGTGCCACAGCTGGCAAAATACGGAACTGGGCGCTGCGCTACTGCAGCAGTCTTTGCCTGCCGATGCTAACGCAAGAACGCTGGTACTGGAGCTGTTCCGTCAGCTGCTGCCGCAGGAGCCTGTCTATTGGTTTATAGATGATTTGCATCTGTTGGAGAGCAGCGAGGCGACTGATTTTCTCTTTGCTCTGAGCAAGGCAGGCTTTGCTGATTTGCACCTGCTGCTGGTAAGCAGAGGGCAGATTTTTGACGGCAGCCGTCTGCTGGAGCTGGGACGTAAGGTCTTTTGCCTTGATAAGCATGACCTGGCGCTGCAGCGTTACGAGCTGACGGAATACAGCAGCAGAGAAAAGAAATACAGTGCCGCCGCCACGCTTCGAGCCGTGCGGCAGATGGTTTTTACCTTTTCTTCCTGTACACCTTCCAGGTCAACCGGCGCATACTTATCGTGGTGGTTTTCAAACAGGGCATAGTATTTCTTGCCGCCGATTTTATACTGATGCAGGGATAGACTTAACGGCTCGCCTTTGCTTGCCGCAAATGCCGCTTTGAATTTTCGTGCTTCTTTGCGGGAAAGATGCACCGCCACATAATCCTTGCTCCCCTTGGCATCGAGTTTTAAGGCAGTGTTGCCGGATTCGGTCACAACGAGTTCAAGTGCGGAGGCTTCTACTTCTTTGCTATGACGGCGGTACTTCCTTCCCATAGAAACCACATCGGTAAGCGAACGCCTGTCCTTCGTCACCTTGAATGCAAAAACAGAGCATACCAGGCATAGAAGGA
>OHLP01000977.1_pt1 | contig 12321 bp, 10 predicted proteins | sample 1569111 | NCBI WGS metagenome assembly OHLP01 (sample SAMEA3879504, study PRJEB24766) | human gut metagenome | biome: human-associated habitat; feature: feces | place: USA | collected 1985/1987 | reverse complement strand
ACGCTTATCCTCACCGCTTACATTTTCATTATTAACCTTATTATTCTGCAACAATGCATAAGCAGTATTATCTGCAATATTTACCGACGCATTGACGGTAGCAGCAATATTAGTGCCGCCATTGCCGCCGGAATTCTTCGCCAGCGCCAGTCCCAGGCCTGCAGCTGCCAGCGAGCCGGATTTTTGCGCATTGTTGATAATCGCAGCAGCGTTTTCAATTTCGCTGTTGCTGATTACCGCCAAGGTCTGCGAATCAATATCATTTACAGCAACAGTACCGCCAAAGGCTGCATTATGGCTATTCGCATTATTGTCCTTAGTCAGCTTCTTCCAGGAGATGCCTGCAGCACCACCGGCAGCCACCATCATAGCAGTGTCCTTGGCAGTTCCAGTGATATTCTTATTCTCAGTAGTATCCTTGGCAATGTTGATCTTAACATTGTCCACAAGCGCACCGGTATCGCCATCCAGCAGATTAATTGCTGCGCTGCCTGCACCGGCAATAGTTACGGAGGACTGCTGCCCGGACGGAGTAGCTTTAGGTGTCTGGTCAGTAGGCAGTACCTTCTGCGCTTCGGTCTGACGGTCCATCAGGCCGTTAATTTTGCCTGCTACCTTATGGTCAAGTGCCAAAAGTTTATTACTGAGTGCATTAGTCTTGTTGCCTACAAAAGTGCCCAGCTTGTCAAAAATACCAGCTTCACCACTGTCATCGCCAGTAGATACGCCGCCGGCAACAGCTACGTTGATAATTTTGCCGCCGGTTTCAGCATTAACCTTAAACGAGCCTGCATTGATAGAGCCTTTTTTAGTGCCAGTTGCCGTAGTTGCAGTCTTGGAGCCGAAGAAATCTGCCTGCTCGGTATAATTCTTGCCATCATCTGTGCCCTGACGCAGACCGGAAGCATTCTGCACCAGCTGCTGCAGAGTTGCACGTTTTTCGGCAGCAGTATTAGCCAGCTTTTTCGCTTCCTGGCTGCGGTCTGCGTTCGCGTCCTCGCCAAGTGTAGCACTGGTATCACCGCTATCGCTGCCGCTTTCTCCCTGCTCAGTCGTTGCCTGCGGAGGAGCTGCATAGCCATTATCACCAATTGCCGCATAGGTATAGCGGTCAAAATTGGTAATCGTTGCTGCCGCACCAATGCCTGCAGTTTCGCCCATAGCCACAGCACCGGCTGCGCTATAAACATTAGTATCATTCTTAGCATTGAGGTTGACTGCGCCTGTGCCTGCGTTAATAACAGCTTCGTCATCTACGGAAACAAGGCTGTTGCTTGCACCCTCAAGGTAGCCCACCATGCCGCTGACGCCCTTGCTTGCGCCTTTGCCTGCAGCAAGCGACAGCTGGATATGGTCAATTTTATTTTCTGTGCCTATATCTATAGAGCCTGCAGTCAGCTTAGCTCCCTGTGCTACCGCAACAAGGCTGTTTGCATCAGCCAGTCCCACGGCAAAGGTTCCGCCTACTGCGTTTTCACCACCGCCATTAAGGCCAAGCTTACCTGCCAACGATACATCAAACTGCTTCGATGCAGCCTTCATTGCCAGCTCGTTACCAGCTTTAATGTTAGCGTTCTTACCGATTAATACGCGCGCATTATTGCTGATATCCGTTGCTACTGCACTGCCTGCCAGCGCAATTGTAGCAGGCTTTTCATGTTCTCCAGGGCCGCTCTTGCCACCGTTAGCACTGCCTGCGGTAAAGTTAAGATAGCTGTTGGGATTAGCAAAGGCTGCAGCTGCGCTCACTACGTTAAGCGGACCTACAGCAATATCCGCTGCTTCATTGCCCAGTGCGCCGGTCAAAGCGCTGCAGGCGTCAGTGAAGTCCTTGAATTTTTGCCCACCGAACAGGTCCATGAAATCTACCTGCTCTCCGCCGTTGGAAGAGAAGCAGTTATTCGTGGCATAGTCCTCGAAAGCTTTTGCTGCTTTTTCAAGTTCAGTTACCGCAGTATTGATTTCAGTATTATCGGTATAGGCTTTCTTAACCTTGGCGCAGGCATCCATAACCTCCTTCACCATGCGGTTGATACGGTTATATTCAAAGCTGCTGTTGGCCGCAATATTTACCTTACCACCTGTAAGCGTAACGTTGGTAGCAGGGGCAGAGCCTTGTGCTTCCTCGCCACCGGCTACAGTTACAGTTGCAGTATTATCCAGCTTGCCGTAAAGCACGGACGCATTAACAAGTGCTTTATTACTAGTATCCTTGTCATAGTTATTGCTTTTGCCGGTAATTTGCATCTGGGTATCTTCAATAACGCTTTTAGCAGTGATATTAAGATCATTTTTGGCAGCAAGCGCAACACCCTGCCCAATTTTTACATCAGCAGTATTGCTTTCCACTGCAACGCCCACGCTGACGCCGGTGCTCATGAAATCAGCCAGCTTATCCCACGGCTTAGGCTCCGTCGGTGCAGAAGGTGTAGACGGTGCGTTAAGCTTATCCTTCAGCTTTTGCGGCGTGTACTTGGCGTTAGCCAACCAGTTTTTAATACCGCCCAAAGCTATCCTTAGCTCCGCCTTCGCCGATAAGTGTGTCAAGAGTCTGAGAGCCCTTAATATTGGTAACAAGCTTCTTCATAAATGCCGAAGAGCCCATAGCGTTGTTGGCAATGACAGTATTATCCGTCAAAACATTCTCTGCATTAATAGCCAGGCTTCCCTCTTTACTGCTTACGTTGCCATTAATGTTGACATCTGCCTTGCTGTCATAATCGGTTACGTTGATAGCGGTAGCGACTACGGCCTTTTCACCCGTGCTTACCTCTGCCTTGGTAATCACACTGTTCACAGATTTCGCTTCAATATTAACGTCCTTTTGCAGCTCAGTCATCTGCGCAGTCTTACCAATGGCAACACTGCTCTTGTTGTCACCCGTAGTGATATTCAAAGCTACATCACCCAAATTGGGATTTTCAGAAACATCCATAGTGGTGGCCTTGGCTTCGCTGTTCACCTTGCTGTCGGCCAAGGCAGTAACAGACGCGCCGCCCTTAGATTTAAGGGTGCCGTCTATATTTACTGCTGCCTCATTATTTGTTTTGCTGTAGGTTACAGCAGCTGCCGGGATGATGTTGGTTCCTACCACGTTCATAGCCTTCAGCAAAGCAGTGCTGGCACCTGCGCCAGCTTCCACGCTGCTGTTCGCCTGAATATTCAACGCCGGCTTTACAACCTTGCCATCGCTGCCAACAGTATCACTGCCGGTAGCGTTGATAACAGCCTTTTCGCCTACATTGACCTCAGCCTTGCTGTTCAAAACTGCATAGGAAGCATCAAGATTTGCTGTGAGTGCGCCCACAATATTAGAAGTAGCGTTGCTGGCGTTCAGCACGCTGCTTTCCGCGCTAATATAACGGTTCTTTGCATCGGCAGTAATATCAACCTGCTTTGCTTCAACAGTGCCATCAACATTGACTGTGGCATTAGTAGTAACAATCTGCCCATAAAGATGGGAATTAGTTGCGGTAGAGGGAGTATAATTTTCTTTATATTGGTCGGATTCTTCAACTAAAACATTGTTCAACGCCTGTGCGCTCAGCTTAGCATTGCCTGCAGCCTTCACCACAGCGTCTTTTGCAACGGTAAGCTCGGCATTAACGCTTTCCCCGGCAATTTTGCTGAAGTCATCCGTGACACTATAGTTATCATTATAATTGTTATAGGCTGCAAGAACGATATCGCCACTGCCAGTTTGTTCCGCAATAAGTGCATCATCAGTCAGACCGGAGTTAGCATTACCAACATTGACAATATCCTTAAAATCAACAACACCAGTACGAATAGACGCACCCGGTTCCGTTACCGTTGCGTCTGCAGCTACGCCATCAAAAGCCTCGCCACTTACATTTTTGCCCACGCCAATTTTGGCAGCACGCAGGTTAACAGCATTTACTGCATTAACCTTGCCTAAAACGCTAATGGTGCCGCTGGCATTAATGGGAATCTTGGCAAAGCCTTCATCCTTGATTATGGTATTAAATTTATCCTCGTTATCAAGTTTCTTATATTCATCAAATTTAGTACTCGTCGGCGTAGCAACATAAAGCGCACCGGCATTAATCACGCCGCTTTTGCCAACTGCCATACCGTCGGAGCTGAAGAAGAAAAGGTTACCGCCAATCTTTTCGTTCTGAATCGCATTGACGGTGCCGTTGATATCAATGCGTGAATCAACAAAGTTGACCAAATTAGCAGCACTGTTGCTTGTTTCACTCATGCCAAAGTACATATTGGCAATATGATTAGCGTCCAGTTGGAATTTATCAAACTTGTTAATTGCTACATTACCAAAAACATTTTCTGCAAAAATTTTGGTAACAGGACTGGTAGCCAAATTAACATCAGGTTTGTCCGCTCTTGTAATCGTGCTCGCCAGTGCAGCTACAGGCTGCATTACAAAGCCAATGGCCGTAACAGCGCTGACAATTTTCTGTGCAGCGGAATCTTTCGCAATAGCGCTCAAGCTAAGCCTTTCTGCGCTACGCAGGAACTTACGATTAACCTTCATCTTAGTTTCCCTCCTTATTAATGCCTATCCGATATGCATAAAAACGCAATAATTTTCTGAATTAATCTTAGAGCATCCTCTGCGAAACAGCAATTAACTAAAGGTTATGACCACCTGCTCGCAGTAAGCTATATTCTATTAATTTATCGGAACAAAACATATAGTTAAGCATAAGATTATACTTAACCTTATATTTTAATTATAAAGCCATCTTGCCTTAACGTCAATAATTTAATAAGTTTTTTATTATATGAGTGATTAGGCCGTTGATTGGCTAATTAAATCATCTAAAGTTCAATAGTAAATTGATTTTAAGATAATTTGTTGTCTCATCATGCATCCTGTGCTATAATTAGAACAATAAAATCAGCCAATGCTAGAAACGGAGGAACAACATGACTGACTGGAACAAGTGGCTTAAAAAGAGAGAGCTTTGTGCGGATAATATTCTCTATGTCTATCGACGTGACCGCAAAACCATCATCCATCGGGAGGATGGCGAGGAATTTGAGCTGTTCGCTCCCGTATATACACTTCTAGCGCTCTTCCCGGAGGATGCCTTTCTAAACATCAACAAGGGAATTGCTGTGAACAAAGCACGAATCGTAGATATCAGCAGCGATGGCATCTATACCATATCTGACGGGCAAACCTTTCAGGGACGCAAACGCAACCTCAGCGCCCACCGCCAGCTGCGCAAGCAAATGGGCATCAATGCTCTGCCAGACGCACAGCCGCAGGCAGCACCCATGAGCTTTCTGGAAAAATGCACCCTGCTTGATGACATGCCCCTGGCATATTGCATCATCGAGCTTGTTTTTGATGCCAATGGCCATGGTGTAGACTTTGTTTTCCGTTACTGCAATAAGGAAATGGCACACATTGAGGGAGTTCCCGTAGAAGAAATGCTAAACCGTTCTTTCTATGAGGTTTTTCGCAACGGTGACAAAAAATGGCTGGTGACCTATGCTGATGTGGCCCTCAACGGAACAAAACATCTTATCCACGATTACAGTCCGGAGATAGACCAACAGCTCAACATTTACTGCTATCAGCCGGAGCAGGGTTTTTGTGCCTGTATCCTGCAGGTTGCCGATAATATTGATCATGAATAACAAAGGAAGTAAGCAATAATGAACGGACAGGAATATTTACAGCAATTAGAGCAGCGTCTTGCTCACTATTATGATAAGAAGCCATTACCGAAAGCGCCGGTATTTGTCCTCGCAGCAGAGCTTAACGCTGCGGACGAAGGCTATTTCATCATACCTAATTTAAAGACCTACAGTGTGCAGCACAACGAATATCTTTATGCGGCACGCTTCGACAAGCAGCTCACTGCAGAAATGGCTGCGCCCTATCTGCAGTTCACCAAAGACGCTATGGCGGCGCTCAAAACCACTACCGAGCACATGAGCAGCATCTATGCCCTCGTGCTTATCTGCGAAGCAGGAGTTGATGACAAAACTCTTGCAGACCTGCAGAAGCTCAGGCAGCACAAGGACTACTGCTTCACCCTGAAGGGCTGGTCTGACCTGGCTTTATATATTGTAGATATCCCAGCGCAGAGGCTTTATTGCAACAAAGCAGGCGCTAAGGAAAAGGCGCTCTTTGAGTTTGCCAAAGCTTAATGCTTGTCGCTTCACACTAGACAAGTTATTCCTCCAAGGAAAAAATAAATCGTATACAGCTGTTATGTATTTGCACATTCTGTACAAATCTTAACAGCTTTTTCCTTTTTTTAAGTTAATAAATAATTCTGTGACAATTCGTTGACATTAGAAGCAAATGTGTTATACTATTTCTATGTTGCACACGAGATATAGAGTGCACTAGTAGTTATTATTTTCTAAATTGTTTATTTTGCAATGATGCAAAAGGGAAAGAAAGGATGTTATTTATGAGTGGTTTATTGTTGCTTGTAGGCTCAATGGTTATCTTCTTTGTTGCCTACGTAACCTATGGTTCCTGGCTGTGTAAAAAGTGGGGTGTTGACCCTACCCGTAAAACTCCGGCTGAGAGATTGTGCGATAACGTCGACTATATGCCGACCAGGCCCGCTGTATTGATGGGCCATCACTTCTCCTCCATTGCCGGTGCCGGTCCTATCGTTGGTCCTATCACCGCTGCTGTATTCGGTTGGGTTCCTGTAATGCTGTGGATTTTAATCGGCAGCATCTTCTTCGGCGGCGTGCACGACTTTGGTGCTCTGTACTCCTCCATCCGTTTTGACGGCAAAACTATCGGCCAGATTATCGATGCAACTCTGGGCAAGAGCGGTAAGTTCCTCTTCTCCATTTTCGCATATGTAACTCTGCTGGTTGTTATCGCTGCTTTCGCTAACATCGTAGCCGCAACCTTCGTAGCAAGCCCGCAGGCTGCAACCGCTTCTCTGCTGTTCATCGTGCTGGCTGTTATCTTCGGCTTCTCCGTATATCGCTGCGGCCTGAGCCTCGGCGTAGGCACCGTTATCGGTGTTATCATGCTGGTTGTTGCAATCGCTATCGGCAACATGTATCCGCTGCACCTGAGCAAAAACGTATGGGTTTGCATCCTGATGGTTTACATCTTCGTTGCTTCCATCGCTCCTGTCTGGATTCTGCTGCAGCCGCGTGACTATCTGAACTCCTTCCTGCTGTATGCCTGCATCGCATTCGCTCTGGTTGGTATCGCAATTTATCAGCCTTCCATGCAGCTGCCGGCATTCACCACCTTTGATCCTTCCGGCAAAGGCACCAACCCGATGTTCCCGATGCTGTTCGTAACCGTTGCCTGCGGTGCTATCAGTGGCTTCCACTCCCTGGTATCCTCCGGTACTACCTCCAAACAGCTCGATAGCGAAGGCAACGCTAAGCTCATCGGCTACGGCTCCATGTTGCTTGAAGGCGTTCTGGCTGTAGTTGCAGTTGTTGCTGTTGGCTATGTTGGCGGCGACAAGCTGACTGAGCTGCTGAAAAACGGTGGTCCTGTAAACGTATTTGCTGATGGCGTTGGTACCTTTATGACCAAGCTCGGCTTCTCCTTTGGCGTTGCTAAAGGCTTCGTTGCTCTGACAATTTCCGCTTTCGCTATGACTACTCTGGATACCGCAACCCGTCTGGGCCGCTTCATTTTCCAGGAGCTGTTCACTAAGGTTGATCCGAAAACCGGCGAAGCACAAGGCAATGTTCTCACAAACCCGTTTGTTGCTACTCTGATTACCGTTGTACTGTCCGGTTATATGTCCCTTGGCTCCTACCTCACCATCTGGCCGATCTTCGGTGCTGCTAACCAGCTGTTGGCTGCCCTCTCCCTGTTGGCTGTCGGTGTATGGCTGAAGAGCGTTGGCCGTGACAACCTGATGGTCCTCATCCCGATGGCATTTATGTTCTGTGTAACTTTGGTTGCATTGGCACAAATCATCTTCGCTAACATGGCAGCTCATATCATTACAGCTGCATTGGGTTCGGTACTCTTCATCCTGGCAATTGCACTGTTCCTGGAATCAAGAAAGTATCTCTTCGGTGGTGCAAAATAACCAAATATGCTCTAAGCATTAAACACTGAACGTGTTCAATGGCTGTTACGAATTTCGTAATGAAGTACGTAACAGCCATTTTTTTGTTGATATTTTATACTATATATAGTATCATAAAAAAAGAAGTTATATTATGACATCTCTCGAGAAAAAACTCCGCGCTCTGGCCAACGGCAAGGATTTGCCTTGGGACCAGACCAAAGCTCTTTTAGAAAAGTTAGGAGCTGAAGTTAAACCGCCTACTGGTGGTGGCAGTCATTTTAAAATTCGTTATTCAGACAGGCAATCTTTGAGCATCCCAGTCCATAATGGGAAAATCAAAAAAGTCTATGCTCGTATTATTGCAAATTTAATTGATGATATTCAGAAAGGAGAGTGATTTAACATGAAAAAAGATTTAAATTACTACTTATTAAATTATGCTTCTGAAATCAGCGTTATTCCCGAAGATGAAGGCGGCGGCTATCTCGCCTGCATTCCCCTGCTCCCCGGTTGTATGACTGATGGTGAAACAGTCGAAGAAGCTTATACAAATCTGCAGGATGCTAAACGTGAATGGATTATTGATATGCTCGACCGCGGTTTGCCCATCAACGAGCCGAATATGAAGCCCCGTTTTAGCGGCAGGTTCGTAGTACGTGTACCCAAAACGCTGCACCGCCTGCTGGCCGAAGAATCAGAACGTGAGGGCATCAGCCTGAACCAGTTCGTCAACAACTCACTGGCCTTTGTTGTTGGCCAAAAGCTTGCACACTAAAAAACAGCTCCCCGATACGACCGTATCGGGGAGCTTTAACTTCCATAAGAAAAGCCAGTCTGCCGCAACTACAGTTACAACAGACCGGCTTCATTATATATAATTTATCAAAAAACTTAGGATCTCTTCTTCAGTTCTTCAAACAGCATCGGATTCAGTACGCGGATATAGGTGCCCTTCATGCCCAAGGATTTGGTTTCAATCAGGCCGGCACTTTCAAATTTACGCAGTGCGTTAACGATAACGGAACGGGTAATACCTACGCGGTCAGCAATCTTCGAAGCAACCAGCAGGCCTTCGTTGCCCTTCAGCTCGCCCATAATGTTTACAATAGCTTCCAGCTCGGAATAGGACAGGGTGGAGAAAGCAACCTGTACGGTAGCCTTTTTGCGGATTTCTTCGGAAACAACTGCTTCGCGGTCATGCAGAATTTCAACACCCAAAACAGTAGCAGCATATTCAGCCAGCAGCAAATCATCATCATTGAATTCCGCATCATATTTAGCAACAATCAGGGTACCAAGGCGTTCGCCATTGCCGTAAATAGGTACAACAGTAGTCATCTTACCGTTAAAAATGCATTTTGTATCAGCAACAAAGGAGCAGTTCTGATTCTGATGAGGAATGTTGGCCAGCGTTTCCTTAACGCTCATAATAAAGCCCAGATAATCCTCAGGAAAACGCATATCGTCAAGAACCTGCTCACGCATAATATCGCATTCAAACTCGTGAATCAGCGCATAACCCTTTACGCCGCCTTTACGGCCGACAATATAGGTGTTTGCTTCAATAACGTCACGCAACAACTTTGCAATAGCGTTAAACTCAACCTTATCTCCTTTTTGTAAAAGCTTGTTAATCTTTCTGGTCTTTTCCAACAATTTCATGATTTTGCCCTCCTAAAAAAAATTATGCTCTTGGATGATTCTTCTTGTAAACATTCGTCACATGTTCATTTGAAATGTGCGTATAAATTTGCGTTGTTGATAAATTCGCATGTCCTAAAAGCTCCTGTACCGAACGCAAATCGGCACCATGCTCTAAAAGATGCGTTGCGAAGGAATGGCGTATCGTATGCGGACTGACATTTTTATGAATAGCCAACATATTTATATATTTCTCTAAAATACGCCTTACACTGCGGTCCGTGAGCCTACCACCACGGTTATTGACGAAAATGAAGTCATGCTCCTGCTGATATTGAAGCATCAGCTGCTGCCGCACATAGTAATATGTGCTTAACGCAGCACAGCAGGTGTGGCCTACCGGCACAACCCTTTCCTTATTACCCTTGCCGAGCAAAAGCACAAACCGGTTGCTCAGGTCTACTCTTTCAAGAGTAAGCCCTACCAGCTCGGATACACGGCAACCGGTAGCATAAAGCATTTCCAGCACCGCCTGATCGCGAACACCCAATACCTTACTTTTATCGGGCATCGACAACAGCTCATTAATTTCAATTTCGTCCAAAAAAGCCGGCAGCTTTTTTTCCAACTTTGGTGTGCGCACCTTTGTCAGCGGACTATATTCAATAACCGCTTCACGCACAAGGTATTTAAAAAAGGAACGCAGTGCAGATATCCTGCGGGCAATCGTCCTGCGCGCATACTGCTTTTCGTTAAGCTCTGCGAGATAGCCACGCACATCCAAAGGACCTGTCTGCTGCCAGAAAAAATTCTGCTTGTTTCTGCGCAGCATAAACTCCGCAAAGGCAGCCAAATCCTTTTGATAGCTTTCAATCGTATGCTGAGAACAATTTTTTTCAACCTCCAGATAAGTTAAAAACCTTTCCGGATAGTTATTAACTGTAGTGTCCATAATCTAAAAATACCTTCATTTTATTTTATCACACAAAACCGTAAGAATCAAGCTAATATTGCTATTCTTTCTAATTTTCTAACAGCTTTGCAACGCTTGAAAAAAACAGTGCTAAAAAAGCACTGTTTCATCAATGAATCAGTAGTCATACGTTACAGAATTTATCCTATAACATATAAACTGATTTGTCAAGTAATTGAAAATGATTTTACTATTTTGTCAAAATTTGGCTCTGAAATTGTATCTTTAGCTACGATTTCAGCTGTAATCATTCTTAATTACTTATAATTATTTACGTGTCAGCTTATAGATAAGCGCATTGCAAATTGCTGCGGCAACGTTGCTGCCACCCTTGCGGCCGCGGGCAACAATATAAGGAATACCGGTCTTCATGATGATTTCCTTGGATTCCACAACGTTTACAAAGCCAACAGGAACTCCGATAACCAGCTCCGGTTTAATTTTGCCTTCCTTAACCAGCTCATCCAGACGAACCAGTGCGGTCGGTGCGTTGCCTACAGCAATAATTACCGGGCCTTCGATGGTGCAGGCCTTTTCCATGCAGGCAGCGGCTCTGGTGGAGCCTGCTTCCTTAGCGCGTGCTGCAACATCGGGATCTGCCATGAAGCAGACAGCCTTTGCGCCCAGCTTGCCCAGGCCCATTTTGTTGATGCCGGTGCAGGCCATGTTGGTATCGGTAACGATGGTAGCACCCTTTTGCAGTGCAGCCAGCGCCTTCTCTACTACGCCGTCGGAAAACAGCATATTGCGGGCATAATCAAAATCAGCGGAGGTATGGATAACACGCTTAACGATATCAATCTTCTCGGGGTCGATACGGATCTGGCCCAGCTCCTCGCCAATAATTTCCATACTACGTTTTTCAATGTCAGCGGGTAAAACATTTTGTAAATGCATTATTTTACACTACCTTTCTTAACATATGCTGCAAGGCCGAAGCCTTATTTTTCAATGCCTACACGCGCCGGAATACCTCTTTTGAATGGGTGCTTGCGCATGCAGACTTCAGATACATAATCAGCCAGCTCCACCAGCTCAGGTGCCGGATTACGGCCTGTCATAACAACCTCCAGCTCCTGCGGCTTGTTCTTCAGGAATTCTACTAAAGCAGCCTGGTCAAAAACGCCGGTATTGCAGGCACCGATGATTTCGTCGAAAATCAGCAGATCGATATGCTCGTTGGCGCATTTTTGCTTAACTTTGTCGAAAAGCACCATATGCTCGCGCTTAACCTCTGCCTTTTCCTCATCGTTCATCTGGAAGGTGAATTTCTTGGTTTCCTTGCCGCGCATTACCTCAATATTGGGCAGCAATGCCAGGCTCGCAAGCTCGCCTGTCGGCCTGCTTTTGAGGAACTGCACTATCAGCACATGGTTGCCATGGCCTGCGCAGCGGATTGACAAGCCCATAGCAGCGGTAGTTTTTCCCTTGCCATCACCACAGTAAATATGAATCAGTCCACCGTCTTTCATTTAGACACCTGCTTCCAAAATCTCATAAATTTTCTTCATATCCAGGTTCTCACGAATGCTGTCGGCAAGAATATCGTATTGCTGACGTTTGTATTCCGCAAAGTTGATGGTCTGGATATCCTCCATCTTTTTACCCTTCTTGGCCAGCAGCGCCTCCACAATCTTCACGGCAATGCCATCGCCGTCAAAGACGCCGTGTACATAGGTACCGTAAACATTG
>OHLP01000973.1_pt1 | contig 12364 bp, 8 predicted proteins | sample 1569111 | NCBI WGS metagenome assembly OHLP01 (sample SAMEA3879504, study PRJEB24766) | human gut metagenome | biome: human-associated habitat; feature: feces | place: USA | collected 1985/1987 | reverse complement strand
TCATCCGGTACGCACTGCCCTCTCCCATGGCTTTTTCTATGTATGCCACATACTCGTCCACCAGATCATTCGGCAGCATCGCCATGATCGCGCCGCTCGGCCCGTATGTAAAAAGCAAAAAAGCCGCGGTAGGCGGCATTGCTATAGGTGCGTGCGTTCTGCTGCTGATAGCCGGAAGTGTGCTCGTTTCCGTCTCGGCCGCGCCCGAGACCGCCGATGCGCAGCTTCCGATGCTCGCCCTTGCTCAGAGCCGCGGCACCGTGTGGGGATATGTTTACGGCGTTTTGCTTCTGCTTGCCATGTTCGGCACGGCGCTTTCGAGCCTCGTCGCCTTCGTTAGTATGCTGGCGGCAAAATCTGCGCGCATTTCCGGGCATAAAAATAAGTTCACCGCGCTGTGCGCTCTGTGCATGTTCCTCGGCAGCCTGTTTGGCTTCGGCGACCTCATCGGCGTTGTGTATCCCATATTCGGCTATTGCAGCAGCGTGTTCATCATCCTTATGGCAGTACACTATTTTAAGATTAAAAAACAAAATGCACAAAAGGCGTGACCGTTCGATCACGCCTTTTTTCTATCTGTATCGGGCAGTCAGGACGATGCTTATCAGTGCTGTGATCATCTTTGCGAAAACTGTGCTCCACCAGATCATTATCTGGCCGCCGAGCAGAGGCGGCAGAGCGAGCATCAGAACAAGCATGAGCACGGGCTCGGCGAAGGTAAGGATATAGGACAGCACGTTCTTCTCGGTTGCGTAAAATGCCGCCGTTGAAACTCGTGTTATCGCGTCAAACGGCACCGAGACAAGAAAGATCGGCATGACCGCTATGACCCCTGCGTTCACCGCGGCGGACGAGCCGAACAGCAGCCCGATCTTCCCCCTGAGCAGATAGATAAGCAGCCCTCCGATAAGCGCCAGAGCCATGGCAAATTCATACGCCATCGTCTTTGTGTGCTTGAGCGATTTTTTGTTGCCTGCGCCGTAAAAACGGCTCATAAGCGGCTGGCTTCCGTCGCCGACGCCCTGCAGCAGCAGATAGACGATGCAGATGATGTACGATATACATGCATAGACCGCGATCGCCTCCTGTCCGCCGTAGGACACCGAAAAGCGGTTTATGATAACAAGCGATATGTTCGGCGCGAGGGTAAGGCCGAACGGTGCAAGGCCGATCTTCAATATCCGAAGTGCCGTTTTAGGAGCGCCGGCAGCTGCGACCTTCAAAGCGAGATTCTTTTTAGCCGCGCAGTAAACAAGAGCTATCGCCATTGTGATGCCCTGCCCGATGACCGTCGCCAGAGCCGCGCCGTACATGCCCTGTCCCATGACCCACACGAAGGCATAGTCGAGGACGATGTTCGCGGCAAAGCCGCAGATCATGGCAAGCATTGCCCACACCGAGCCTCCGTAATTGCGCATAAACGGAACAAGCCCTGTGCCGAATATCTGCAAAACGGCGCCGAGCGCGATCACCCTTATATACTCATCGCCGAGCGTGAGCAGCTCGCCCGATGCGCCGAGCGCGGAGAGAATGCTTTTTGAGGCGAGGTACACCGCTCCGGTCAAAATCACGCTGAAAAGCAGCATCAGCCACGTTGCCGCGGCAATGTATTCCCGCGCCTTCTCCGCGTTTCCCTCGGCTTTCAGGATCGAATATTTAACAGCGCCGCCCATGCCAAGCCCCGTTCCAACGGCTTGAAGGACAGCAGTTACGGGATAGGCAATGTTTATCGCGGAAAGCCCGGCATCGCCGATGGAGTTGCCGACAAAAAAGCCGTCAACTATGGCATACACTCCGGACAGCGCAAACGACAGCACGGACGGTATGACATATTGGAAAAACGTCCGTCTGTTACTCATTGCCTAAGCCTCCGTGTGTAGTTATATGTTCCGATAATAGCATTTGCAGATCCAATAGTCAACGGCGCTCGGCGCGATGGCACTCCGGCAAAAAACAGCCGCGGCAGAATGTTCTGCCGCGGCTGCTTGCTGCTTAAATTATTTTGCTCACGCCTTGGTCTCGGGCGGAACAATGTCGAAGGTTGGAACGACCTCGATGCTCAGGTCGCCGTCGCCCACTTCGAAGTTCGTCAGAACGTCGCTGCCGGCGATGACAAAGGTGAAGGTTTCGATATCGTTAACTCTCATATTGATGCCCACCATGCGGTTGAGGTCGTACGCGACGAGCTGACCGTTGAGATAGACCTTTACGATGTATGAGCGGAGGAGTATCTCCGAATCAAGCTGGTTTGTGTACTTCGTCTGCACGATGAAATCGCTGCCGCGCGAGAATGCCTTGGTAACGGTGATCGGCAGATTGGAAACCGTGCTGACGCTCTCGGTCGTCGAGTAGAAGCCCTTGCCCTCCTCGGGAACGAAGCGCGCACCGGTGTAGTAAACGCTCTGGCCGAGCCAGTCGCCGTAAAGAGCACGGGCGGCAAGGCTCTTGGCGTTATACACCTTCAGCTCGTTCGGGTTGCTCGTTGTGAGCGTATTGGGGATGAGCACGAGCTTGTCGGCGGTGAAGTTCAGGCTGTCGTAAACGCCGCCGCAGATAAGGGCAAGCCGGGTGCTGCCGGTCTTATCCATGCTGTACACATAGCGGTTGAAGGACGACAGGCAGTAGAACTTATCACCGAATTTATACAGCGAGCGGTTGCGCACGTTTGTCGTCTTGGGGAACTCGCCGACGAGAGTTATCGCGCCGGGAGCTTCGACGGAAACGGCGTACAGGTTCAGGTCATAGTTGCCCTCGGTGTCATATGCGAGGAAGTACATGACGTGTCCGTCAAAAAAGCTTGTGTTGATCTTATAGTCACAGACCTTTGATATGTTGCCGCTTGCGATGTCGTAGGCATAGAGCTTATCGATGTTTACGCTTGACTCCACGCCCTGCTCGTTTTTGAAAACCATAAGCTCGGCCATCTTGAAATAGATCTTGCCGTTCCAGCCGTAGGGCACGAAGTTCGGCACCTGGGAATAGGGGATATCCGAGCGTATCGCGTTGAACGCACCGTTTACGATCCTGCCGAATGCGTATGTGTAGCCGGAGGGCTTGTCGGCATATTTGGTGAACGCAAGCGCGTAAAGCTGCCCGTCATAGAAGCAGTAGGACTCGATGATATAGCCATCGTAGACAGTAGAGAATGTGCCGCTTGCCGGATCATAGCACATGAGCGCGCCCTTTTCGCTTCCGGTCGTGCTGCGGCAGAAATACACCTTGCCGTTATACACGCTTATGTTGTCAAGATACTGGCCGACCGCCGCGCTGTAAAGCTTGGTGCTCACGCCCGAGGCGTTGACCGCGTACAGGCCGTAGCTTACAGTGTCCACAGTGTCGTAGCCCTTATACAGGCAGTAGTTCGTTTTGCCGATCTGGACGGCGATGCTGTCGTTTTCGAGGTTTGCCTCGTATGCGGTCATGTCGGTGTTGACCTTGGAATCGTGGCCCTGGCGCAGCGCAGGCTCAACAAGGCGCGCGATGACCGTGGCTATCTGGCCGCGGCTGGTCGTGCTCGTTCCGCAGAAGCGATAGGACGAGTCCATACCGATCATTACGCCGGCGGCATAGAGCTTTTCGACCGAGGCCTTATAATAGCCGGGGATGCTGCTCAGATCGCCGATGGCGTAGTCGCAGATCTTCGGCATATCCTGATCGTCGATCGTCTTGGCAAACAGATACGCGAGGTTATAGCGGTTGATGCTCTGGCTGAGCTTGCTCACCGCCGGGGTTGCCGAGGGCAGCATGCCGCGCTCGGAGCAGTATCTGTAATAGGTCATGAACCATGCCTCGTTCTGGCTCGGCTCGGCAATGAGATTGTCGTTATACGCGGCGTGGATGCGCGCGGCTATCGTTATGGCCTCGGCCCAGCTGACGTTATTGTTCGGGCGGAAGGTCTTGTCCGTATAGCCGAGCATGATGCCCTTGTTATAGGCGGTCTTGACGCCGGAATAGCACCATGTTTTTGAGCTTACATCGGTGAAGGTGCTGCTGTTCATCTGGCCGATATCGTCAAAAACGGCGAGTCTCTGGCCGGGGATCGCATCGGCCAGCGCACCGACAGACGCGACGGCGAGCAGGCTGCTTACAACAAGCACCAGCGCCAACACTCTGCGAATTTTTTTCATATAGGCAAACCTCCGGGGCAGTAGATTTGTGGTTACAAAACGGTGTCATTTATTATATCAGGTTACATAATATTTTGCAATACCATTTTATAATTATTGTATAGCCGCGGCGATTGCGAAAACGGCCGCAAGATGGTAAAATGAATGCAAATACCAAAAAACTAAGGAGTGTGCGCTATGAAATACGGCTTCATCGGGCTCGGCAACATGGCCGGAGCCATCATTGCAGGCATGGCCGCCTGCGGCAAGTTCAAAAACGACTATCTCTACGGCTTCAACCGCAGCCAGGGCAAGACGCTTGCGCTGAAGGAAAAGCACGGGCTGATCCCCTGCGCGTCGGCGGCCGAGGTCGCGGAAAAGGCCGACGTGATCATCCTCGCGGTCAAGCCGCAGGTGCTGCCCGAGGTCATGCCGGAGATAGTCAAGGGCGTCACCAAGGACAAGACCGTTATCAGCATCGCCGCCGGCAAGAGCACCGGCTGGTATGAGGAGCGCCTTGCCAAGGGTGTGCCCGTCGTAAGGTGCATGCCGAACATAAACGCAAAGGTCAAGGCCTCGGTCACCGCGATCTGCGGCGGCAAGGGCGCAACGGCCGACGATATAAAGATCGCCGACGGCATTTTCTCGTCCGTCGGCAAGATATATCACATTGAGGAAAAAATGTTCCCGGCGTTCGGCGCGCTGGGCGGAGCCTCCGGTGCGTTTGTGCTGCTTTACATCGACGCGCTGGCCGAGGCCGGAGTGCGCGCGGGATTTTCGCGCCCCATGGCCGAGGAGATCGCAACGGCTACCGTCATGGGCAGCAGCGCTTTGGCTATGGACAGCGATGAGCACCCCATCGCGCTCATGAATCGCGTATGCTCGCCCGGCGGAACCACCGTCGAGGGCGTCTGCAAGCTCAAGGAGCTTGGCTTTGAGACCGCCGTCCAGCAAGCCCTCCAGGCCATAATCGACAAAGACTTGTTTTTAGAGGCGAATTAGGGCACCTACGGATACGGTTATCTCTGGTAGCCCGACCGGTGAGTGCCGACGAAACCGGGAAACTGCCGCACTACGCAAGGTTGTGCTATATTAGTGCAAAATTTGCGCCGCACCTCATTGGCTCCACTGTCAAGGGGAGCAGGCAGCTTGCTGCCGAGGGGTTGAATTAAAAAACTATTAACTATCAGCTATTAGCTCTCCGCTGCGGCCAACAGCCGCTCGTAGGGAACGGATTCATCCGTTCCGCCTGTTATGGTTTCGCCGGTAGTTCACGGTCGGGATACCGCAACAACCGTATTGGCCTCGGTGCTTATGCACCACTGAAAAAACGGGCTTGCCCGTTCCGTGTGTTGAAGTTAAGTCGGCACCAAAACATATAATCGTAGGGGCGAGCATTGCTCGCCCTTTTGTTATGGTTTTGCTGGCACTGAAATAGAGTTGTAGGGAACAGATGAATCCGTTCCCTACGACTATAGATTTCTGTGCAGGTAAGGCAGTAACAAAAGGGCGATCAATGATCGCCCCTACAAGCGACCGTTGGCCGCAGTGAAGAGGTAATAGGTGATAGTGAATAGGTGTGGTGTGCCTACGGCGCGGATTTAAATTCATTCGCCCTCCGGGCGAATACCTAACTTTTTCACTTTTACCTTTTACTTATTACTTCGCAGACGCAGTCTGCGCTGCCGGGCTACCGGAGACATATGTATTGGTAGCCGCCCTAATTCGCCTCTAAAAATATTTACAAGGAGGAGAGTTTAGTGTATAATATTACAGCTAATTTTATTGAGGAATGATTACGATGATAGAATTTGAAGAATATAAGGGAAAACTCAACGGCCTTAAGCCGACGCTGGACTCGCTGCGCGAAGCGCTGCACCTTGAGGCTGCCGAAAAAGAGATCGAGGAGCTTGAGGGACAGAGTGCGCGCGACGGATTCTGGAACGACGTTGAAAATTCTCAGCGCGTGCAGAAGCGTTTAAAGCAGCTCAAGGCCAAGGTCGAAAACTATGAAAAGCTCTGCTCGGGCTGGGACGATCTCATGACGCTGTGCGAAATGGCCATCGAGGAGGACGATGACTCGATGCTGCCGGAGCTGCAGAGCGAGTATGCCGAGTTTGAAAAGAAGCTTGAGGAAACGCGCCTGGGAACGCTGCTCACCGGTGAGTACGACGCAAATAACGCTATTTTGACCTTCCACGCAGGCGCCGGCGGCACCGAGGCTCAGGACTGGACGCAGATGCTCTACCGCATGTATAACATGTGGGCCGACCGCCACGGCTACACCGTCAAGCTCATGGACTATCTCGACGGCGACGAGGCCGGCATCAAAAGCGCGACCATCATGATCGAGGGCGAAAACGCTTACGGCTTCCTGAAAAGCGAGCACGGTATCCACCGCCTTGTGCGCATCTCGCCGTTTGACTCGTCCGGCCGCCGCCATACCTCGTTTTCCGCGATCGAGGTAATGCCCGAGATCAGCGACGATAACGAGATAGAGCTGCGCGACGAGGATATCAAGATGGACGTTTACCGTTCCTCCGGTGCAGGCGGCCAGAAGGTCAACAAGACCTCGTCCGCCGTCCGACTGACCCATATCCCGACCGGCATCGTGGTTTCGTCTCAGGTCGAGCGAAGCCACTTCCAAAACCTCGAAAACTGCCGCAACATGCTGCGCGCACGTCTTGCCGAGATCAAAGAGCGCGAGCACCTTGAGAAGATAAGCGACATCAAGGGCGTTCAGCAAAAGATCGAATGGGGCAGCCAGATCCGCTCCTACGTTTTCATGCCCTACACCCTCGCCAAGGACCATCGCACAGGCTATGAAAACGGCAACATTCAAAACGTCATGGACGGCGACATAGACGGATTTATAAACGCATTCCTTGCCATGAAGGCAGCTACCTGACAGGTCTGTTTGCGCTCATACTGCGTTGAAAAGCCCGGGACATACACAAAGTATGCCTTTTTAGAGGCGATTTAAGGCTGTACCTATACACCTATTGCGCTTGCCCGGTTCGCGGGTGCTGATGAAACCGTTACTGCCTCGCACTACTGTTGTACGGCGCTCTGCTTTTCAGCGCACTACAGTAATGCGAGGCAGTTGTTGTTTTGTCAGCAGTTTCCGGTCGGGCGACTGCAATAGATGTATTCGTAGGAGCGCCAAAGCGCCACTAAAAAGCACCGCACTCATTGAGCGCGGTGCAGTTGTTGTTTTATCGGCAGTATCGAACCGGGCTACTGCAATAAGCGTATCAGTAGGTGCCCCGGTGCGAATCTAAAAAACGGGTGAGGAATTCGCAAGTCTTGGGGTTCTGCGGATTTTCGAATATATCGTGGGGCTTGCCCTCCTCGCAGATAACGCCGCCGGACATGAACACGACGTTTGAGGAAACGTCTCGGGCGAACGCCATCTCGTGGGTGACGACGATCATAGTCAGGCCGTCCTCGGCGAGCGAGCGCATAACGTCGAGCACTTCGCCGACCATCTGGGGGTCGAGCGCGCTCGTCGGCTCGTCAAACAGCAGCGCTTCCGGCTCCATAGCCAGTGCGCGCGCAATCGCGACGCGCTGCTTCTGGCCGCCCGAGAGCTGCGAGGGGCGTGCGTTTATGTACGGAGCCATGCCGACGCGCTCGAGATACTTCATTGCGATGGCCTCGGCCTCCTCGCGGCTGCGCTTTAAGACGGATACCTGGCCGGTGATGCAGTTGTTGAGCGCGGTCATGTTGTTAAACAGGTTAAAGCTCTGGAACACCATGCCGACCTTTGCTCTGTACTGCGAAAGATTCATATCGTGTCCGGTGATGTCCTTGCCGTGGTACAGGATCTGACCGGAGGTCGGGGTCTCGAGCAGATTTATGCATCTGAGCATCGTACTCTTGCCCGAGCCGGACGCGCCGATTATGCTGAGCACCTCGCCCTTGGAAACGCTGAGATTTATATCGCGCAGAACGGTGTTTTCGCCGAACTGCTTCTGAAGATGGACAAGCTCTATTACTTTTTCGGACATAACTTATGCCTCCCTGCTTATGCGGATCTCGGCCGCGCTGTCGCTCTGCGAGCCGAATATGACGTAGCTGTCATTGCCGTCGAGCTTGCGCTCGACCCAGCGCAGCAGGCGCGTGACCGTGAAGGTCAGAATGAAGTAGATAACGCAGACGACCAGATAGGTCTGGAAGGTCTCAAAGCTCTGGCGCTTTATGATGCCTGCAAAGTAGTACAGCTCCGTAACGCCGATGACGTTGAGCACCGAGGTGTCCTTGATGTTAATGACGAACTCGTTGCTGACCGAGGGAAGTATATTGCGCATGACCTGGGGGATGATGACCTTGAGCATGGTCTGCGAATGGGTCATGCCGATGCTCATTGCGCCCTCAAACTGGCCCTTGTCGATGGAGATGATGCCGCCGCGGACGATCTCGGCCATGTATGCGCCGGTGTTTATCGAAACGATCAGGATACCCGAGGGGATAAGCGGCAGGGTGCTGCCGCCGGTGGCGAAGGCATAGCCCCAGTAGATGACCATTGCCTGCACCATCATAGGCGTGCCGCGGAATATCTCGACATACACCGCAATAACCGCGTTGAGGATCTTGTGCAGCACGCGCAGCACCGCGTTTTTGGAGAGCGGAGCTGTGCGTACAACGCCGGTGAGAAGTCCGATCACGAGACCGGCAACCGTGCCGATGAGCGCGATCAGCATGGTGTTGCCCACGCCGTCAAGTAAATTGGGATAATATTTGATTACTATATTTACAACATCGTTTAAAAAGCTCATGGCATTTTACCGGCCTTTCGGTTTTGCTTACTTACGGATGATGACGACGAGGTTGGACTCGTAGTAGGTGTCGGAGAAGTCGATCTGCTGTGCGCGCTCTGCGGTGGGACTCATGCCTGCCGCAATCGCGTCGATGGCGCCGGACTCAAGCGCCGGGATGAGGGAATCCCATTCGAAGGAGTAGATCTCGAGCTTCATGCCGAGCTTGTTTGCAATGTACTGTGCGATCTGGACGTCGTAGCCGTTTGCGTACAGTCCTTCCTTGCCTTCGCCGGAAATGGGAACTGCGCCGAGGCTGGTGCCGTCCATATCGGTCCAGTTGTACGGCTCATATGCGCATTCCATGCCGACTCTCAGAACGCCGTTGGTGGTTTCGGGTGCGGGGCAGCTTACTGCAAATTCGCTTACTTCGCCGCCGGATGCAAGGGTGACTATCTGCTCCATGAGCTCTGTGCGCTGCTCATCGGTGATGGTTGCGAGAACCTCGTTTATCTGAGCTCTCAGCTCCGAACCCTTCTTGAAGCCGACCGCGATGCCGACGTCTGCCGCGGTTGCGGTAAAGCCGGTGTCGTTGTTCTTGAGAGGAATGTAGGTCAGGTTGTCATTGGACTGGCAGACGGAGAAGGCTGTCGGCTCTTCTGCGACATAGCCGTCGATAGCGCCGGACTTGAGAGCGGTTAGAAGGTCTGCAAACTCGGGGTAGGTGGAGGACTGAACGTTCTCAATCTGGGTAAGTGCGTCGGCGTGGAATGTGCCGGCCTGGGCGGCTATCTTGCAGCCTGCGAGGTCTGCAAGGCTTGTTGCCTTCGTAAGGTCAGCGGCTTCGCTGCCGTTTTCGTTGTCACTGCTGCCGCAGCCTGCAAACAGGCAAAGGCACATTACTGCTGCCATAAGCAGCGCGATAAGGTTTCTGGTTCTTCTCATTTTCTTGGAACTCCTTTTGGATAAATTAATAAGCCTGCGACCCGAAGTGGTATCGCAGGCTTTAGAAAAAAGAAATTCCAAAATTAAATTGCCTTCGATAGCGCTCCACATAAATGTGACAGTCCAACGCTTATTCAGCGAAGTCCCAGCTTCAGCCCGGCGGCAACCGAACTGTACTTCGGCGGAATTGCCTTTCCTCCGCAGCCGCTTGCCGGCGTATACCGTGGAGTACTCATCGTTTCCGCAACCTCTATCAGGTGCTGTCTTATTTGAGCCGAATTATAGAACCCTCTTTTTACGTTGTCAATACCCTTTTTGCACTTTTAACACATTTGCACGAATTTTTAGAGGCGAATTGAGGCTTTACTTATACGATTATTACAGGTGCCCGGTATCGATACTGCGTAGAAAACCGGAGTTGCCTCGCTCTGTATTAGTCTGACGTGTTGTGGTTCATTACAGGCTCCCGGTATCGAAACTGCGGAAAAAACCGTGTATGCCTCGCTCTGTGTGAGCTGGGCGCGTTGTGGTTTATTACAGGTTTCCGGTATCGAAACTGCGAAAAAAACCGTAATTGCTTCGCTCAGCGTGAGACGGGCGCGCTGAGTGCCCTTTAAAATCCGTGCGCGAAGCGCACACAATAATTATTCACTATTAATTGCCTGTAAAAAAGAAGCTTGCATCGCAAGCTTCTTTTTTACAGATACGGTGTGTCCTCCGGCGGAACGTATTCGTTTTTGAGTATCTCGCTGAAGCCGGGGTCGGCGGCGGTGGTGTCCTCCGTGTCGCGCACATAATTGATAAACTCAGTCATAAGCTCGCTCGGCTCGCGGTTTTTCATGTGTACGAGCACATATTCTATCTGTTTGGCCGGGTCTGTTATTATCTTCGTTACCAGCAGATCGTTCGGCGTGTATGTAGTGCGCGGAAAAATGGTTATGCCGATATCAAGCTCCGACATTGCCACGGCGTCAAGATAGTTTGACAGCGTGCATATAATGTTCGGCTCGGCCTCTGCTTCGGCAAACCATGCGCGTATTGCGTCGATGCGCGATGGGCGGCTGGGCACTATAAGCGGCTTTCCGGCAAGACTCTTGAGCGGTATCGTATCGCTGCCTCCGGCAAGCTCGTTTGAGCGCGACATTATCGCGACCCACGGGCCGCGCCCGACGGTGATGCCCTCAAGGTGCTCCGTGTCGTAAGGTGCGGCTATCACCGCAAGGTCAACAAGACCCTGACGCAGCCGGTCGAGCACATCGTCGCTGCTGCCGTTCCACATGCTGTATTTGATATTGGGGAACTCCTCCTTAAATCCGGCTATCCAGCGCGCCGTGAGAAACGGAGCACGTCCCTCGACGATGCCAAGGTTTATCGTTCCGCTCATGCCGCCTTCAAGACTCATGACTTCGTGCTGAGCCTTTTCGGTCATGTCCAGTATCTGTGTTGCGCGCAGCAGCAGCAGCCGTCCGGCGTCGGTCAGCTGCAATTGTCTCTTGCCGCGGATGAACAGCTTCGTGCCAAGCTCCTCCTCAAGAGCTTTCATCTGGTTGCTCAGCGGCGGCTGACTCATGCACAGGCGCTCGGCCGCGTGCGTTATGTTCAGCTCCTCGGCAACCACGGTGAAATATCTAAGTGTTCTAAGATCCATCTTGTTACCTCTCTTTTCTCTGCACATGGTATTATACCATATTTTTTCGATATGGCAACCGCAATGGTATATGTATTTTATTTATCAAACTTCTTGTGCTAATATACCGCCATAAGGTCGAAGCAAGGACAAAATCCTTGAACCTTATTTGTTGTAATCATTTGCTCTCTCATCTGTAAAACTGAAGTCTGCCGCATTCCTCGTGCGGCAGAATTTAGTTTTTTATAGGGCAGTGAATACGACGTCAATTGAATACGGCAAATGCAATGACGAAGACAAGTAGCTCGTATGCTCGGTCGCAGAGAGTCGGGGACAGTGCGATCCCGACACCGGAGGATGAGTGAATAACACTTTATCAGCAGCGATCTGAACGGAATGCCAAGTAGGAAAGACGCGGAGTGCGGCGTTAAGGCACGAGGGCTTGATTGAGCCCGTAAAAGTGATTGCTTCGGCAGTAAGTTAGGTGGCACCGCGGATTTGCAGCTATTCGTCCTAAAGTTTAGGGATAGCTGCCCAAAAAATTCGGAGGTGCATTTTTTATGTGTTCAATCATCGGTTTCACAAGCAAAAAGCTTACTGCTCAGTCGGTCAGAGCGTATTTTGACCGCACGGTATCGCGCGGCCCGGACGCAACGCGGGTGCTGGAGCTTGACGGCGCGGTGCTGGGATTTCACCGCCTGTCGATCATGGGACTTGACGAAAGCGGTATGCAGCCGTTTTATCTCGGCGGCGACGCTGTCGTTTGCAACGGCGAGCTTTACGGCTTCCGACAGCTCCGCGAGGAGCTGAGTGCAAAATACAGCTTCAAAAGCGAGTCCGACTGCGAGATCATTCTGCCGCTTTACCGCGAATACGGCCTTGAGATGTTCAAAAAGCTCGACGCGGAGTTTGCCATGATAATTTATGAC
>OHLP01000972.1_pt1 | contig 12372 bp, 8 predicted proteins | sample 1569111 | NCBI WGS metagenome assembly OHLP01 (sample SAMEA3879504, study PRJEB24766) | human gut metagenome | biome: human-associated habitat; feature: feces | place: USA | collected 1985/1987 | reverse complement strand
TTCACGATAGCTACTTTCCGGAGTTGCGGAGGAAAGCTCAAGTCGGCAGGTTGCAGATAATCAATGGAAATCTGTTCCAAACTCTGACAGCTGCCCAGTGTCAGCAGGAAGATAGTGACGAAAGCCAGTGAATAAGATTTTGCCATAGTTTTGTTCTATTTAGTAATTTGAACAAAAGTACAATTTTGGAGGAATAAAAGAAAGTCTCAAACAGTTTTTAACCGTTTGAGACTTTCTTTTGTGTATTGAAACTTGAGATTATACCTTAATATTAAAAATTAAATAAGGCTTTTGAGCGAAGCTGATTCAAAAATGAGCGCAAAGAAATAGAAACTCCTACTTACCCAACTTTTAACTCTCAACTCTCCCTTCTCAACTTCTTAAAGGTTTTTACCGTGACAGTTCTTATACTTCTTGCCGCTTCCGCATGGGCAAGGATCGTTACGTCCTACAGTCTTTTCTGCACGGATGGGTTCACGTTTCTGCTGTTCACGAGTATCCTGGCTGGCAGCAGCCTGCTGGTTCGGATCACTCAAGTCCTGCTTGTTTTCACGATACTTGCTCATATCCTGACGTTGTTCAGGAGCAGCCTGACGCACTTCCACACGACGGGCAGCCTGTTCGTCCGGAGCTTCCTGTACAGGAATTTGTCCACGCATCAGGATAGACACAGTCTGGTTGTTGATTTTGTTCACCATTGCGTCAAATAGCGTTACGGATTCCAGCTTGTAAATCAATAACGGGTCTTTTTGTTCGTAGCTGGCGTTCTGTACCGAATGTTTCAGTTCGTCCAGTTCACGCAAATTCTCTTTCCATGCTTCATCGATCACGTGGAGCAGGATTGATTTCTCGAATGATTTCACCACCTCTTTCGATTCCGATTCGTAAGCCGCTTTCAGGTTACAAGAGATGTTGTACATACGTTTGCCGTCCGTAATAGGAATCAGAATGTTTTCATACATATGTCCTTGATTCTCATATACTTGTTTGATAACCGGATTAGCGATTTGAGCCAGACGTTCGGTCTTGCGTTTGAAATTCTCCATCGCAATGTTGAAAGTCTTGTCGGCTAATTTCTCTTTCTTCTCGTTGCGGAACTCTTCCTCTGTGAACGGAGTTTCCATAGCCAACGTTTGGAGCAGTTCCATCTGACAACCCTCGTAGTCATTATTTTCGATGGCATTCGCGCAACGATCCCAAATCATATTTACGATATCCATACCGATACGTTCACCCATCAGCGCATGGCGGCGTTTCGTGTAGACAACCGTACGTTGCTTGTTCATAACGTCGTCGTATTCCAACAAACGCTTACGGATACCGAAGTTGTTTTCTTCTACCTTCTTCTGGGCGCGTTCGATAGAGTTGGAAATCATTTTATGCTCAATCATTTCGCCTTCCTGGAAACCGAGTCTATCCATTACGCTTGCGATACGGTCGGAAGAGAACAGACGCATCAAGTCATCTTCCAGTGATACGAAGAATACAGAAGAACCCGGGTCACCCTGACGTCCTGCACGACCACGCAACTGGCGGTCTACACGGCGGGACTCATGACGTTCTGTACCGATAATCGCCAAACCGCCCGCAGCCTTTACCTCCGGACTTAGTTTGATATCCGTACCACGACCTGCCATGTTGGTTGCAATCGTTACCGCGCAACTCAAACCGGCTTTCGCTACGATTTCGGCTTCTTTCTGGTGCAACTTCGCATTCAATACATTATGTTCAATCTTACGCATGGTCAGCATTTTACTCAGCATTTCGGAGATTTCTACCGAAGTGGTACCTACCAACACCGGACGTCCTTCCTGAACCAATTGTTCGATTTCCTCGATCACGGCTTTATATTTTTCACGCTTAGTCTTGTAAACGCGGTCGTTCATGTCTTTGCGGGCAATCGGACGGTTGGTCGGGATTACCACAACATCCAATTTATAAATGTCCCAAAGTTCGCCTGCTTCCGTCTCGGCAGTACCGGTCATACCGGACAGCTTGTGATACATACGGAAGTAGTTCTGCAAAGTAATTGTTGCAAAAGTCTGTGTGGCGGCTTCCACTTTCACGCCTTCTTTGGCTTCAATAGCCTGGTGCAGACCGTCGGAATAGCGGCGGCCTTCCATGATACGTCCCGTCTGCTCGTCTACAATCTTCACCTGTCCGTCGATTACCACATATTCGTCGTCTTTCTCGAACATGGTGTAGGCCTTCAGCAACTGGTTGATGGTGTGTACACGCTCGCTCTTGATGGCGAAGTTCGTCATCAGGGCATCTTTCTTGGCAAGGCGTTCTTCGTCCGTCAGTTCCTTTTCGTTCTCCAGTTCGGAGAGTTGGGCGGTGATGTCGGGGAGTACGAAGAATGTGGGGTCTTCGGAGTTACCGCTGATCAGGTCTACGCCTTTGTCGGTCAGGTCTACGCTGTTCAGTTTTTCATCAATCACGAAATACAGCGGGTCGGTGACCTCGTGCATGCGTTTGTTGTTCTGTTCCATGTAGATCTCCTCGGTCTTGAGCATACCGGCTTTGATGCCCTGCTCGCTGAGGAACTTAATCAATGCCTTGTTCTTCGGCAAGCACTTGTGGCTGCGGTAGAGGGCAAGGAAACCTTCTTCCTGTTCTTTCTTGTCGTTCGATGCTATCAGGCGCTTGGCGTCGGCAAGGTATTGCGTGGCCAGTTTCTTCTGCGCTTCCACCAGACGTTCCACTTGCGGGCGGAGCTGCTCGAAGAGCTGGTCGTCGCCTTTGGGAACCGGGCCGGAGATAATCAGCGGGGTACGGGCATCGTCAATCAATACAGAGTCCACCTCATCGACGATTGCGTAATTGTGCTGGCGCTGTACGAGGTCTTTCGGGCTGATGGCCATGTTGTCGCGCAGGTAGTCGAAACCAAATTCATTGTTCGTACCGAAAGTGATGTCCGCAAGATAGGCTTGGCGGCGTGCGTCGGAGTTGGGTTGATGCCTGTCGATGCAGTCCACGCTCAAACCATGGAACATATAGAGCGGGCCCATCCATTCGGAGTCACGTTTTGCCAGATAGTCGTTGACGGTTACCACATGTACGCCGTTTCCGGTCAGTGCGTTGAGGAATACCGGCAGGGTGGCAACCAATGTCTTACCTTCACCGGTTGCCATTTCGGCAATTTTGCCTTTGTGCAATACCACACCGCCAAACAGCTGCACATCGTAGTGCACCATGTTCCATAGCGTGTCGTTGCCGCCGGCCACCCAGTGGTTCTGATAAATGGCTTTGTCGCCTTCGATGCGTACAAAGTCTTTGGTAGCGGCGAGATGGCGGTCGAACTCCGTAGCGGTCACTACGATCTCCTCATTTTCGGAGAAGCGTTTGGCCGTCTCTTTTACGATGGAGAAGGCAACGGGCAAAACCTCGTCCAGTGCCTTTTCGTAAGTATCCAGAATCTCTTTTTCTATTTTGTCTATTTGAGCAAAGAGTTCCTCACGTTCTTCCAGCTCTGTGTTTTCAACGCTTGCTTTCAGCTCTTCCACTTTGGCGCGTTGTTCTGCTGCCGAGTTGCGGATGTATGCCTTCAGTTCTTCGGTTTTAGCGCGCAGGGCGTCATTGTCCAATGCGGCTATTTCCGGATAGGCGGCTTTTACTTTGTCTACCCATGGCTTTATTTCCTTCATGTCGCGAGTAGCCTTATTTCCGAAAATCGAGCTTAAAAATTCATTAAATCCCATTATGTATTTGTTTTTATTATTATTATCTAAGTTTATTATGGTGCGCAAAGTTACTGATTTTGCAACAGATAACGTAACGTTACACTGATTATTTTAAGGAATCTCCACAGAGGGCGCAGGGGCTCATGGAGTTCTTCGCTTTTATGTGCGCTTTGCAACGAATCTTTATCAGTTATCAGTAAGTGAGTGGTGTGGCTGTGCACGCATTGGGAGCGCGGATGCGCATCGCATTTGACAGGGTGGGAGCAATGCGGTCTGTTGCGACCGGTGTACGGATGATTTCCGGTTTTACTCCTTTGCCGAGTAGGATGAGGGGAGCAGGTATGGCGGCAGCGCGCACCACGCGGTTGTCATTGCTGTTTTCCTGCATGACGGTCCAGCCCGGCAGCACTTCAATGATCAGGTCGCCGGAACGGTGGCGGTGGAAGCCGTTGCGTATGCGGTCTATTTGCGGTGACCAGGAGCCCAAAAGCAGGTGGTAAGCGGAATATACTTTGTTCACCCCGCTGAATTGCACCAGAAATTCCGCTGACTTTTCCTGTACCTCGGAAAGGCTTAACTGCTTCTCCTCTATTAATTTATGATTGAGATATATCTGTTGGCTATAAAATCCTTCCACGTATTGCCCTTCGCCATAAGTAGCCATTAGATACATGTTCAGCAAAGTGGCGCAACGGTTCAGGTGAAATTCTCCGCCGGGAATACGGTAGATGCCTATGTCGGCTCCGTCCGGGTCGGTATATCCGGTGGATGCGATGCACAGCAGTACGTTTTGCAGGCCTACTTTACGCTCCAGTATGTCCAGCAGGTTGGCAATGCTCCGGTCTAAGCGGGCGTAGGTGTCTTGCATTTCCATAGCACACTCTTGTGTGCTGCGGTGGTTGTAGTTGCCGGCATAATAGGTCACCGCAAGCAGGTCGGTTATCTCATCCTTGCCGATGTTGCTTTTGTCCAGCAGATCTTCTGTCACGCGGTTTACTTCGTCGTTGATGAGCGGGCTGGTGATCAGCCGGCGGAATTTGTTATCCTTCTCTATCTCAAACTTGTACTTGAAAGGGATAGTGCGCCATTCGGGCAGGAAGGTATAGCTTGTGATGGGGTGGAGGGGATTCCACTCCATTTCTTTGATGCGGAAGTCGGGTGACTGCTGTTCGTTGTATTGGCTCAGCCACCAGGGATACTCACCGTAGTAAGTTGTTCCGCACCATTTTCCGGTTGTGTGGTTCAGCCAGAAGGCGCCGTTCCCGCTGTGTCCTGCTGAAAGGACGGCAGCGTCGCGGAAAGGGGCGATGGCATAGACCAGTGCGGCATTTTTAGTGGCTATTTTAAGCTCATCGGCAAAGGTGGAGGTCAGAAGTTGCGTAGGGGCTGTGTTCTGGTCGGTGTAGTTGCCCATAAAGGCCGAATCATCCACACAGTTTTTCGGGCGCAAGGTTTTCGGATCAAACCAGCGTTCGGCTATGATGCCGTTCATGGATGGTGTGGTGCCTGTATAGAGGGCGGCCATGGCTGAGGCGCGGTCGGTGACGTTGAATGAATATTCCATCTGTCGGAATACTTTCCCTTCCCGTAGCAGCCGTTTAAATCCTCTTTCCCCATAGAGCGAAGAGAACGCTTCCATATAGTCCGTACGCAGTTGATCGATTGTCAGTGTCACCACCAGCTTGGGTGAAGGTGGCATCGGCTGGGCTTGCAGGCTGCCGAATGTCAGTGCGAGTATGGAAGTTATCAGTCCTTTCTTCATTATTTCTTATCGTATGTGAGAATTAGGTTGCTCGCAGAACGTATCAGCAAACAAAGTGCCAAAGGTAATACAGCTGACGGAAATCTTTGCGGTATTATGAGCCAAAGCAATATAAAAAGTGTTAAAACCAGGAAGTTCGCCAGCATATAACGGCTTCTTCTCCTTTTTCGCACCCTGTTCAGCATGCATGGCAGGCAGAGGAGGTGGAGAGGATGGAACACAAACAGCAGATAGTTGGGACTGACGGCCGGGTGCTGGGAGAACAGGACGAGGAATGTCAGGATGCATCCCGCCATTCCTGCGGCAAAGAACAGCACGAGGTCTATTCCCCAAAGCGTTTTCTTTCGGCGTATGCCGTAGAGGGTGGCGGCTGCGGTCAGTATAAACAGCAACAAGGCGGCCTGCAACGGGGTGAATCCTTCGGACGGCTGTCCCGTCTCTTCCATTCCGGTTGTTATGATTTTCTCTTCGTTCAGTACCAGGGGGCGCACTTGCTTGTCGCTGCCGATGATCCGGGCTGTGTTGAAGTAATCCTGCACGTAGAACGGGACGAACATCATCAGTCTGCGGCTGATGGGCTTGTCGGCTTGGCTGCCCATGCACAAATCCATGCCGAAACGTGACCATGGATGGCCTTTGCTGTATTTGTGCAATAGGTCGCGGAAAGAGGTTCCGGTGTTTGTGTCGGTCATGTTGTCGGCATATTGCAGTGTGCCGTCAATGGATTTTTCTATTAAGTCGCGCGGACGTGTGGCGCAGTTGTCGTAGAAGAAGTTGTAGCGGTACACCCGGTTTTCGGGACGGTAGTTCTCTTCAAGCAGGACGACCAACTTCTTTTTTTCCGCCGGGGTGAGGTTCAGTTCTTGCTGCCAGACATCGCGCTCCAAATAATAATATTCCGCCGCGAAGCGTTCATAATCGCCGGCTCCCAGTTGGTAGTCCGTTTCACCTAAAGCGAAACGGAGGATGAAGTTTGGTGCATTGAAATTGAATATGCCGTAATTGAATACGGCGTCGATGCCGCGTGTGTAGTTCTCGTATCGTATGGCGGTATGTCCGAAAAGGGAATATATCTCCTCTCCCGAAGCGCATGTCAGCAGGCTGATGCGTATGGAATCCGCCGTAGGGGAGGCCTTTGCTGCTCGTTCCGTATGTGCGGTGGCGGTGGAGGAGCAAGGCAGGCAGGTCAATAGGGATAATAAAAAGACTAAATACTGTTTCATGGATGCAAATTTACGGAAAATCTTCGGAATAAGCGGTTGAAGCGCGGAAAAAGGCGGAATGTTTTTTTTTTCTTCGGAGGATCAGCGGATATGCTCGGAACTTATGCGGTTTTCTTCCGGTGGAGGAATAAAACTGTTGTTATTTTAGAATCCCGGCATTCCCGAAAAAACAAAAAAACAAAGGAAATAGACCTGTATCTATTTTGGTATATCTTTTTATATTGGTTTCACAAACTGTTTCACCTGCTGTTTCAGCCTTGCTTGTAATGCGCTGACTGATAGAACGTAAACTGTTTCATTTGCTGTTTCATAAACTGTTTCACTTTTATGTAATTATTTATGATTAAAATACCTTGTATTATCTTGGATTATGCGAAATTAAAGTGCTACCTTTGCACCGCTTAAAAAAACATGGAATGAATCTTGTAATTGATATAGGCAATACCATAGCAAAGATAGCGGTGTTTCGGGACGGAAGTATTGTAGAGATATTCTACGATTCCAATCAAACCCTTGAGCAACTGCCGGATATCTGTGCAAAATATCCGATTGATAAAGCAATTGTCGCCACTGTTATTGATTTGGGCGAACGGGTGCTGGCGCAGTTGGCACACCTGCCTGTTCCGCTGTTGTGGCTGGACGAAAAAACACCGCTTCCGGTGGAGAACCTTTACGAGACGCCCCAAACACTTGGGTACGACCGCATGGCGGCTGTTGTGGGAGCCAATGAACAATTTCCCGGAAAAGATATTCTGGTGGTAGATGCCGGAACCTGCATCACTTACGAGTTTATTGATGCTGCCGGACGCTATCATGGCGGAAACATTTCGCCGGGCGTGCAAATGCGCTTCAAGGCGCTCCATGAGTTCACCGGACGGCTTCCGCTGGTTGTTCGGGAAGGGCGCCGGCTGCCGTTGGGCAAGGACACCGATACGGCAATGCGTGAAGGTGTACTGAAAGGTATGGAATATGAAATTTCGGGTTACATAACGACTATGAAACATAAATATCCTGAACTTTTGGTTTTTTTAACGGGCGGTGATGATTTTTCTTTTGATACAAACTTAAAAAGTATCATCTTTGCAGACAGATTTTTAGTGTTGAAAGGATTAAATAGAATTTTAAACTATAATAATGATAGGATATAGACAAACACTCTTGGTGTTCTTGCTCATGATGTTGTCCGGAGCGACAATCGCTCAAAATAATACGAATTCTCCCTATACACGATACGGATACGGGCAATTGGCAGACCAAGGTTCGGGTAATAGCAAAGCCATGGGTGGTGTTGCATACGGATTACGGGATAAATATCAGGTGAATTTCGCGAATCCGGCGTCCTATACGGCGATAGACTCGCTTACATTTATTTTTGACGGCGGCATCTCTTTGCAAAACACGAATTTCAGCAATGGTACGGTGAAGCAAAATGCCAAAAACTCCAGTTTCGACTACATTACAATGCAATTTCGCTTGAGTAAGTGGGCGGCTATGAGTTTGGGATTGTTGCCTTATTCAAATGTAGGGTATAGCATGACGGAATACCGGGAAGATCCGGACTATCCTTCCCAGTCCAGCGCGTTGCAATATTATGGGGACGGCGGATTGCACCAATTATATTTAGGAGCCGGATTTAAAATATTGAAAAACCTTTCCGTCGGTGCGAACATTTCGTATCTTTGGGGGGATATAACACACACAAGAGCGATGACATTTCCGGGCAATTCGTCCACTTTGCCATTGACTACGGTGACGGGTACGTCCATACAAAGCTATAAACTGGACATCGGTGCGCAATATACGCAGGCGTTCGGCAAGAAGCATGAAGCTACACTGGGCGTTGTGTTTTCACCGGGGCATGATCTGGGCAACGACTCGAATGTGCAGGACCAGTTGGGAGACAGCAATACGGGCGCTACAATAAACAGCAGGGATACGGTTGCCACTTTCGGCAGCCCGATGAGTCTGGGTGTAGGTCTTAGCTATGTGTACGACAATCGTCTGACGATAGGGGCGGACTTCACTTTCCAGAAATGGAGTTCGGTTACATATATGAATACGAAGAATGCTTTCTGCAACCGTACGAAGATAGCGTTAGGCGCCGAATACCTTCCGAATCCTATGGGAAGAAGCTATCTGGCGCATGTGAAATATCGTTTGGGAGCCTATTATTCCCAACCCTATTACAAAATAGACGGTGTGCGTGCCGCCGACGAATATGGAGTGACTGCCGGCTTCGGGCTTCCTATTCCGCGTACGCGTTCAGTGTTGAGTCTTTCGGCTCAGTATGTAAGAACCAAAGGTAAAACCGCCGCATTCCTGAATGAAAATACATTGCGTGTATGTGTAGGGGTGACCTTTAACGAGCGCTGGTTCTTCAAACGGAAAGTCGATTAATGTCCGGATGATGAGAATAGACAATATAACAACTAAAAATTAAATACAATGAAAATTAAAACGCTTGTCGCTGTTTTGCTCCTTTCGGGTGGAGTGACCAGTACTTTCGCACAAAGTGATTGTAATGCCAATAGTAGTATTTCGCATGAAGCGGTAAGAGCAAAGAACTATAAAGACGCTTATGCTCCTTGTATGGCTGTCCTGAAAGATTGTCCGACGCTGAGATATTACACTTATACCGATGCGCAAAAAATCCTTGTAGGCTTGATGAGCCAGATTAAGGATCGTAACTCTGCAGAGTATAAGAAACTTTTCGATGAGTTGATGACTGTGCATGATCAGAAAATGAAGTATATTCCTGAGTTCGCAACAAAAATGAAAGGCGTGCCGAGCGTGGCTTCTGCTTTAGGTACGAAAGCGGTGGATTATCTGCAATATGCCCCGGCTCCGGATGTGAACCAGGCTTATGCATGGCTGAAAGAGTCTGCGGAAACAGCGAAAGGTGAATCGGACGGTGCTGTGCTGCACTATTTCATTGATGTGTCCATGCAGAAGGTGAAAGCCAACACTAACCATACGGACCAGTTCTTCCAAGATTATATCAACGCTTCACAATATGCCGACGATGCAATTGCCGCTGAAAACAATCCTAAGAAAAAGGCTGTCCTGCAAACCATAAAGGATAATCTGGTAGCTATGTTCGTGAATAGTGGCGTGGCCGATTGCGAATCTTTGCAGAATATTTATGGCCCGAAAGTTGAAGAAAACAAATCCGACTCTGCTTTCTTGAAGAAGACTATCACCATCCTGAAGATGATGAAGTGTAATGAAAGCGAAGCATACTTCAAGGCTTCCGATTATCTGTATCGCGTCAATCCGAGTGCCGATGCTGCGGTAGGTGTGGCATATATGTACTACAAGAAAGGCGATTATGATACTGCTGTGAAGTATTTCGATGAAGCATTGGGCATGGAAACAGACAATGCGAAGAAAGCTGAAATGGCTTATGCTACCGCTGCTGCTTTGTGGCAGGCCAAGAAACTGTCTCAGGCAAGAACTTATGCCCAAAAGGCTATCAGCTTTAACGAAAACTATGGCGAGCCCTATATCCTGTTGGCGCAAATGTACGGTTCAAGCCCCAACTGGAGCGATGAGCCTGCTTTGAACAGATGTACTTACTTTGTAGTCATCGACAAATTGCAGCGTGCCAAAGCCGTAGACCCAAGCGTTACGGATAAAGTGAATGAACTGATCAGAACATACGCCGCCCATACTCCGCAGGCTAAGGATCTCTTCATGCTGGGTTACAAGGCAGGTGACCGCATCACGATTGGCGGTTGGATCGGTGAGTCTACAACCATCAGATAAGAATATGTCGCTACAACCCAACGTTGTCGGACATAAGAATATGAGCATAACCATTGCCCTTGGGGTAATGGTTATGCTTCTTTTATTTTCTTCCTGTTCCGGACGGAAAAAAGATATGGGAGCTGCCATTACCGAGCGTGATTCGTTACCGGTTATGGACACCAAAGGAGTGACGACGCTGATTTCCGATTCGGGTATTACCCGCTATCGCGTCAATACGGCGGAGTGGTTGATCTATGACCGTAAGAACCCGCCTTACTGGGCGTTCGAGAAGGGTATCTATCTGGAAAAGTTCGACTCTGTGTTTCATACGGAGGCCAGCATCAAGGCGGATACGGCTTATTACTATAATAAGAAAGAACTGTGGAAGCTCATGGGAAACGTACATGTGCAAAATCTGAAAGGTGAGAAGTTTGATACGGAGTTGCTGTACTGGGACCAGAATAAAAAGCGTGTGTATTCCGACAGGAGGGTGCGCATAGAACAGCCCGACCAGGTAATCTACGCCATTGGTTTCGAATCGAATGAACAATTAACAAAATATCGTTTTTTCAAGACAGAGGGAATCTTTTATGTGGACGAGGATAGCGCCGCACCTTCTGATACGTTGAGAACGGACAGCATCAGATGATATAATGGATACTATTATTTATTTGTTGATAACCATGGCTTTCTCGGCCTTCTTTTCGGGTATGGAGATTGCTTTTGTTTCCGTAGATAAGTTGCGCTTTGAAATGGAGCGTAAGCCGGGCGTTACGTCGAGCATCCTTTCCTGCTTCTTCCGTAATCCTAATAACTTTATTTCCACCATGTTGGTGGGGAATAATATCGCGCTGGTTATCTACGGTATCCTTATGGCGCAGATTATCGAGGTGAACTTGCTGGCAGGTGTCATTGACAATCATTTCATCATGGTTCTGGTGCAGACCATCCTGTCCACGCTCGTTATCCTTGTGACGGGTGAGTTTCTTCCCAAGACCCTGTTCAAAATCAATCCGAATTTGGCGCTGCGAGTATTTTCAGTTCCCCTGTTTGTTTGTTACGTCGTCTTGTTTCCCATTTCCAAGCTCTCTTCCGGACTGTCTTATGTTTTTCTGCGGCTGTTTGGCATGAAGATAAATAAGGAAGCGTCCGAGAAGGCTTTCGGCAAGGTGGATTTGGATTATTTTGTACAGTCGGGCATAGAGAATGCTGCGAATGAAGAGGAGTTGGACGCGGAAGTGAAGATCTTTCAGAATGCACTCGATTTTTCCAACATAAAGATACGCGATTGCATCGTTCCCCGTACGGAGATAGTGGCGGTGGATGTGACCGCCTCGCTTGAGGAGCTGAAAAGCCTGTTTGTGGAATCGGGCATTTCAAAGATAATCGTGTATGACGGAAACATAGATAATGTGATCGGCTATATCCATTCGTCCGAGATGTTCAGAAATCCGGCGGACTGGAGAAATAATGTGAAGGAAGTGCCCATTGTGCCCGAAACGATGGCGGCGCATAAGCTGATGAAACTCTTTATGCAGCAGAAAAAGACGATTGCCGTTGTTGTGGACGAATTCGGCGGTACATCCGGCATCGTTTCTTTGGAGGATCTGGTGGAAGAGATATTCGGAGATATCGAGGACGAGCACGATAACACCTCTTATATCTGTAAACAGATCGGTGAGAATGAATATGTCTTGTCCGCGCGTCTTGAAATAGAAAAAGTGAACGAAACTTTCAACCTTGAACTTCCGGAATCGGACGAATATCTTACGATAGGCGGATTGATTCTGAATCGTTACCAGAGTTTTCCGAAACTGCATGAAGTGGTCACTATTGACGAATATCAATTTAAGATAATAAAGGTGACAGCCACTAAAATAGAGCTGGTACGGTTGAAAGTCGCGGAATAATTTCGTTTCAGCGTAAATTTTTAAAGAATAAATAGATGCGTATTAGC
>OHLP01000952.1_pt1 | contig 12613 bp, 4 predicted proteins | sample 1569111 | NCBI WGS metagenome assembly OHLP01 (sample SAMEA3879504, study PRJEB24766) | human gut metagenome | biome: human-associated habitat; feature: feces | place: USA | collected 1985/1987 | reverse complement strand
TATCGGCGGTACTTCTCCAATTCCTTTCCTGCATAAGCATAATGGCAGGGCATATTCTCTATCAAGAACTGCGCGGCAAGGGATTTCAGGCTGTCACCACGGTAGTGTTCCAACACTTGTTCCAACTCGGAACGGTTCCCGCCTGCTGCCTCCAATGCTTCTTCAAGCCGGGATTTTTCCGAATGGCAAGCAAGTAGCACCGCCACGCACACCCCGCCCCATACCGCCATCCGCATTTTTACACGATTCATATTCCTTTTGGTTTTAACAAATAACACACGACGTTCCAAAGTTAAGATTATCCCTCCAACCACACTTTCGCGTATGTTACATATTTTTTTTGATATGAAACATCAGGTACTTCTTACCGTAGCCCATACGAAAAGAACATTCCGGATAGTTTTCCATCTGACAAAATGAAAGCTAAAAATAAAATTTCCGTATTCCTCAAACCAGAAAAGAAAAGCAATACGACAAACATAAAAAATCCAGTAGCAATCATTTAGAGAGCTTTTTATGAATAAATATCCAAAAATGCACTGAACAAACGAATATTTCACGCATATATGCAAATCGTTCACAGCCAAACGAAAAATCATTCGGCTGAAAGCGAAAAATCATCTGGCGCAGAATGAGGAAAAGCAGTGTGGGAAAAAGCCCCAAAACGTCCCCCAAAACGGGAAAAGATAGACTGAAAACGGCCCGCCAAAAGCCAGAACGGACGTTTCGGAATACATTTGGCAACTATCAAAAAGTTTCCGGAAACGCCCTTGCGCTTTACCGGAACGATACACCATGCGCCCAAGCCGACCGGCCTTCCGGCAAAAAGGCAGCCTAAGCCCCCATTCCCTCACAAACAGGAAACCGCAAAACCAATGAGAATCGTTTATTTTCCTCCACGGCCCCACTCGTTCCCAAATGAACGATTCTCACGGGGAGAAACTTACTTTTTGACATTCTGCCGTTTCTCTTCCTCCCGATGGCTCCCCACCCTCATTCATTGGAAATGCACCGACCGTCCGGCGTGATTCCCTCAGCGGATATCTGAATTTCACGGCAAGACGAGTTGTTGTAAAACTCGATAATCGCCTCGCCCTTCTCGTCCGTCCGCACGTCCGGATTCCAATACAACGTACGGCGGAAGTCCTCCATAGGAGGCATAAGGGAATAATCAGGCATCTCGAACGTGGAAGGCACGTTATAACCCTGGAAATATGTACGGCGAACGCCCTTCTCCATCCTCCGACGAGGAGAGAAATGCGTGTAGACGAATACGGTAACTACATCCTCTGCATAAGGGGGATAATGGTAAGCTACCGACGCATTGGGATTCTCCGTAATATACACGGACTTCGCTTCATCCAAGAAAAGAGGGAACAAATCTACAGCTATGCTCCCTTTCGTCCGCTCTCCTAAAGGAACTTCTATAGCCATCTTCCCTCCTCCTCTTGCATATTCGTTATCCAAGATCCACACGATTGGACGCCCCTTGTAACGTCCCCATTCCACATGCTCCTTCCCCGAGGTCAAACTTTTCTCCATATCCCCTGTTTCCACGGCGGCTTCTTCGAGCGGATTTGAATCCATTTCACCGGATGCCCCTGTATAGAACGGAGTATGGCTTAAATCCACAAACTCACTCCGCTCCATGAACCAATCACTAAATAACGGGATTTCTTTCCCTTCATCCAAATACCGCTCCGTTTCCTCGTCGCAGTCATAATACACGTCAGCCCAATACTGCCCGCGCTTCTCCGTAGCCCAGGCCGCACGTGCGCCTTCCGTGAAACGGCGCTTCGCCTTCACATCCACCTCGGGAAGTTTGTGAAGCCGTTCCGAGAGGGAAAGAAGGGGCAATGTGTCGAACTCCAGCGTGTCTGGCAACAGGGGCAAGTACGACGGAAGGAACGGAAGGGAACGGCACTCATAAGGGGACAAACGGCGGGAAGGAGGACCGAAACGACGGTCAACCGTCACAAGGTAACGGCTCTTAAGCTTATTCACACCGGCCTTGAGCTGAAGGTTCCACTCCCCCCATACGTCCGGAAGGGAAAAGGCATAACAACCCGCGCTGTCCGTCACCGTCGTGCCGTCCAAATGGATTCCTCCGGAATATACGTAAGCTTTCAGCGGAATGCCATCCACCGGAAGCGATTTCTTTACCGAACGAAGACGCCCCGTGACGTACAGCGTATCCTCCACCGGATGCCACTCCCCCGCATGGCGCGTGCGGTACCCAGACAGTTCCTCCCAGTCGTAACGCCGCCAACCCTGGACCAACATCAATAGGTCCGACGCACGGCGGTGCACTGAATCGTCCGACTCGAAATAATAACCCACGTCCTCGATGTAACCCTTCACTTCGGAAGACAGCAGCATCCATGACTTCACCGAAGGGCCACGGCCGTTGAACACCGTGCCGCCGTCCATCGCCGAAAAGGAGATGCCCGAGCCGGGGATAGCATGCAGGCGCAGGCGGACCTTACCGCAGGGCGTGAGGCGGGCCGTCTCCGATGTGACGCGAATCGTGTCGGAGGTCGAAGGCTTCGGAAAAAGGAAAAACAAGCGTTCGCACAGGATGCGGCCGCGGCCGTCGAACACCGTCAGTTGGTTCACACCCTCGGGAAGACTGTCCCGAAGGTACGACTTATGGTAACCCGAGCCCACGCGGAACGTGTCGCAACTCCATACACGGCCGTAGTTCATCAGCATGTAGCCCAACAGGCGGTCACGGTACGATGCCGTGCCACGGACGCTGAAGCGCAAAGAATCGTCCAAAGACGGGGGAAGCTCCAACACGCAACCCTCTGAGGATGACTCCGGAAGGGGAAACTCCTTAAAACGGCCACGGGCGTCACGCAGGCGGAAACGAAGCCCGTCGCAGGATGCCGGAACGGTGAACACCCCACGACCCGTGCTGTCCGAGAAGCCACGGACCACCACACGGCCCTCACCGTCCAGCAGCTCACCGTCGGCCGACACATGCCGACCACCGCCGTCGGATACCTGAAAGGCCACGCGGCTGCGCAAGCCCGACACCAGACGGCCGCCCTCCGGATAAAAGGACACGTTCAGACGCGAACGGTGCAGCGTGTCCGGCTCACGGAAATCAGGCAAGCGGCGACGGTAACTGCGTTCATCTATCACCGGCTCATAAGCTCCGGGGGAAGACGGTGCACGAAAAACGGGGAACACGCGGGAGAAACAAGCCGCGCCACCCCAGTTCGACATGTAACGGGTGAAGGCGCGGACCTCATAGAAGCCCGTGCCGTAAAGAGAATCCAACGATAAGTCACCGTGCGCATGACCCCGCTCGTCTATCTTCAGCTTACGCCGCTGCACCACGTCGCCGCCCGGGTTCAACAGCTCAACGTAGAGCACGCGGCTACGAACGCCGGGACGGTGCCCGTCAGCACGCACCACATAGGCCGTGAACCACATCTTCTCGCCCATGAAGTACCCCGTGTTGTCGAAATGGAGGTAAACCTTCTCCTGAACCACGTGACGTGTCGCGGACACCACGCGAGACATGCACCCGAGGAGGCTGTCCAAATCCGACAGAGTACCCACTGTTCGTCCCACAACAGGGATGCATCGTAGGAGGGTAAAAACAAGGCCAAACAAAAGGAACTTCGACATGGCTTTATTTAACGCAAGACATTATACTATCTCATCAGAGTGAAATATCCGACTCTGATTCACCTGAATACCCCCAAGTGTATAAATAACCATTTGAATCTATAAAACTATAAGTGCCACTGCATACCAAAGTATAATATCCAGTATCTGGATTCTCCACCAAATCTATATCATCAATCGAAAATTCAGGATTGTCCTCAGCAGAATATACATACTCAACAGAAGTAGGTTCACCATTTTCCATCTTATAGGAATAATGAACCGTCATCGTCAAGACGGTATAACCATCTATATATTCTGAAGGCAAAGCATTAGTACATTTAAAAGTTACAGTAGCCTCACCATATTTATATGACGGTTTCTCAGGTTCTATAGGTTTAATACTTTCCCCTCCTTGCGGCATGCTTCTTTTCGCCATAGTCGCCACACCTGCTTCGTCATTCAACACAAACCCTTCAGGATAACCATCATCTTGGAAACATGCGGGCAACCCCACAAACACCATCCCGGCCACAACGACCGGAACAAAAATTCTCACTAACAAATTCTTCTTTTCCATACTCTCGTTTATTTAATACTGTAAAATTGTGCAAAAGAATTGAACCTCACAATAGCAAACATGCAACCTGTTACATTTGGAAAAACATTCGATACATAGGAAAAAGAGTACATCATACAGGCATATATCCGCAGCTTGGAAGTTGCGAGATTGCAAATGGAATATGCCATCGAGAACAAGAAAAAGCCGCTCCGAAATTCCGGAACGGCTTTTTCTTACTACTGACTAAAAGCAGTCTATTTTACTCGTCTAAATCCAATATAGACTTACGATTGGCCATCAGGCGGTCGTACTCCTCCTTGCAGCCTACGACAATCTTGCCGAACTCACGAAGTCCCGTACCTGCCGGTATCAGATGACCACAGATGACGTTCTCCTTCATACCTTCGAGTTTATCGGTCTTTCCATTGATGGCCGCGTCATTCAGCACCTTCGTCGTTTCCTGGAAGGAAGCTGCCGACATGAAGCTCGAAGTCTGTAATGCCGCACGGGTAATACCTTGCAGAATCTGGATTGAGGTGGCCGGCATGGCGTCACGTACCTGCACCAACTTCAAATCCTTACGTTTCAACGTAGAATTCTCGTCACGCAACTTACGGGCCGTCACAATCATACCTTTTTGCATCGTTTCCGAGTCACCGGCATCCACCACGACTTTCTTGCCCCAAATGCGGTCGTTCTCTTCCGCGAAATCGAGCTTGTCCACAATCTGCTGCTCCAAGAATCGAGTGTCGCCCGGTTCGTCAATCTGCACCTTACGCATCATCTGACGGACAATCACCTCAAAGTGCTTGTCGTTAATCTTCACACCTTGCAGACGGTACACGTCCTGTATCTCGTTCACGATATACTCCTGCACTGCCGTAGGACCTTTAATGGCCAAAATGTCGGCTGGCGTAGTGGCGCCATCTGACAATGGAGTTCCGGCACGTACATAGTCGTTCTCTTGTACCAGAATCTGCTTGGACAACGGTACGAGATACTTCTTCACTTCACCCAACTTGGAAGTGACGATAATCTCACGGTTACCGCGTTTCAGTTTACCCATCGTGATCTCACCGTCGATTTCCGAAACCACAGCGGGATTAGACGGATTACGCGCTTCGAACAACTCGGTCACACGCGGAAGACCTCCCGTGATGTCGCCGGCTTTACCTACGGCACGCGGAATCTTCACCAATACGTCTCCGGCTTTGACAATCTGCTTATCCTCAATAGCCAAGTGTCCGCCGATGGGGAAGTTATACGTACGAATCAACTCTCCGTTCTCGTCCAAGATATGAGCCGAAGGAACCTTCGTCCTGTCTTTTGACTCTATGATGATCATCTCGCGCAGACCCGTCGTCTCGTCGGCTTCCACACGATAAGTCACACCTTCTACCACGTCTTCAAACTGAATCTTACCCGGAGTTTCCGTCACGATAACCGCGTTAAACGGATCCCACTTGGCTATCAGCTTGCCTTTCTCTACTTTATCTCCTTCGTTCACATACAAAGTAGAACCGTAAGGCACATTTTGCGTGAAGAGGACAATATCGGTATTCACGTCGACGAAGCGGACCTCGGCCAAACGTCCTACCACCATCTTGGCTGCATTTCCGTTCTCATCGGTAATGTCTACCGTACGCAACTCTTCGAACTCGACCTTCGAATCGTACTTCGCGACAATAGATGCATTGGCTGCCGCATTCGAAGCCACACCACCGGCATGGAACGTACGCAACGTCAACTGTGTACCCGGCTCACCGATGGACTGGGCGGCAATCACACCGACCGCCTCGCCTTTCTGTACCATCCGACTCGTAGCCAAGTTGCGGCCATAGCACTTCATGCAGACTCCCTTACGGCTCTCGCAAGTCAATACGGAACGGATTTCCACGCTCTCGATCGGAGAGTCTTGGATTGCCTTAGCGGCATCCTCACGGATTTCCTCACCGGAACGAACGATAACCTCGCCCGTAATCGGATGGATCACATCGTGAACAGATACACGACCTAAGATTCTCTCATACAAGGAAGCGATCACCTCCTCGTTATTCTTCAATTCCGTACAAACCAAGCCACGCAATGTACCACAGTCTTCCTCGTTTACGATCACGTCGTGAGAGACGTCAACCAAACGACGAGTCAAGTAACCGGCGTCGGCAGTCTTCAAAGCGGTATCGGCCAAACCTTTACGAGCACCGTGAGTAGAGATAAAATACTCTAACACAGACAGACCTTCTTTAAAGTTAGAAAGGATCGGGTTTTCAATAATCTGACCACCTTCTGCACCACTTTTCTGCGGTTTTGCCATCAAACCACGCATGCCGGACAACTGACGAATCTGTTCTTTAGAACCACGGGCTCCAGAATCCATCATCATATAGATAGAGTTGAAACCATCATTATCAGCAGTCAACTGCTTCATCAATGTATCGGACAACTTGCTGTTAACATGTGTCCAAGTATCAATAATCTGGTTATAACGTTCGTTGTTGGTAATGAACCCCATGTTATAGTTGTTCATAATCTGTTCAACTTCGTCATAACCTTCTTTCACCAACGCCTCTTTTTCAGGTGGGATCAGAACGTCAGCCAAGTTGAAGGACAAACCACCTTTGAAAGCCATATAATAACCCAGATTCTTGATATCATCCAAGAACTGAGCCGTACGGGCAACACCACAAGCCTTGATCACCTTACCGATGATATCACGGAGAGCTTTTTTACCCAATACTTCATTAATATAACCGACTTCTTCCGGAACAAATTCATTGACCATCAAACGCCCGACAGAAGTTTCGACCATTTTCTTAACCGGATTACCTTCCTTGTCTATGTCGTTCACATATACTTTGATCGGAGCATGGATATCCACTTTCTTTTCATTATATGCGATCGTTGCTTCTTCCGGCCCATAGAAAACAAGACCTTCACCTTGTGTTCCCTTGCGCATTTTGGTTATGTAGTACAAACCTAACACCATATCCTGGGAAGGAACAGTAATAGGTGCACCGTTAGCCGGATTCAGAATGTTATGAGAAGCAAGCATCAACATCTGTGCTTCCAATACGGCCTCGTTTCCTAAAGGCAAGTGAACAGCCATCTGGTCACCGTCGAAGTCGGCGTTGAATGCCGTACATGCCAACGGGTGCAACTGGATTGCCTTGCCTTCAATCATTTTCGGCTGGAACGCCTGGATACCCAGACGGTGCAGTGTCGGAGCACGGTTCAACAATACCGGATGTCCTTTCATTACATGTTCCAGAATGTCCCAGATAACAGGTTCCTTACGGTCTACAATCTTCTTGGCACTCTTCACCGTCTTCACAATACCACGCTCGATGAGCTTACGGATAATGAACGGCTTGTAGAGTTCGGCCGCCATGAGTTTAGGAATACCGCACTCACCCATTTTCAGTTCCGGACCTACAACGATTACGGAACGTGCAGAGTAGTCGACACGCTTACCCAACAAGTTCTGACGGAAACGTCCCTGCTTACCTTTCAAACTGTCGGAAAGTGACTTCAAAGGACGGTTGGCATCAGTCTTCACTGCGCTTGACTTACGAGAGTTATCGAACAATGAATCGACAGCTTCCTGCAACATACGTTTCTCATTACGTAAAATCACCTCAGGAGCCTTGATTTCAATCAATCTCTTCAAGCGGTTGTTACGGATGATAACGCGACGGTAAAGGTCGTTCAAGTCGGAAGTAGCGAAACGCCCGCCATCCAACGGAACCAACGGACGAAGTTCGGGCGGGATAACCGGTACGATACGTACAATCATCCATTCGGGCTTGTTGCGTCCGCGTGATGCACGGAAAGACTCAACTACCTGCAAACGCTTCAAAGCTTCGCTCTTGCGCTGTTGTGAAGCATCGCTGCCTGCACGGTTACGCAGTTCGTAAGACAATGAATCAAGATCAATGCGCGACAGCAAGTCATAAATGGCTTCTGCACCCATCTTGGCAACAAACTTATTGGGGTCTGAATCCTCAAGGTACTGATTATCGCTTGGTAACTTTTCCAACAGATCCAGATATTCTCCTTCTTCAAGCAAATCATACTGTGCCACTTCGCCTTCCAATATACCCGGCTGGATTACTACATAACGTTCGTAGTAAATAATAGCATCGAGTTTCTTGGTCGGTAAACCCAGCAAGTAACCGATTTTATTAGGAAGCGAACGGAAATACCAAATGTGAGCCACCGGCACAACCAACTGGATATGTCCCATACGTTCACGGCGTACTTTCTTCTCAGTAACTTCCACACCACAACGGTCGCAGACGATACCTTTATAACGGATACGCTTGTATTTACCGCAATGACATTCATAATCCTTGATAGGACCGAAAATGCGCTCGCAAAACAAACCATCACGTTCGGGTTTGTACGTACGGTAATTAATGGTTTCAGGCTTCAAAACTTCACCACTCGAATTCTCAAGGATTTCTTCCGGAGAAGCCAGACCAATTGAGATCTTCGAGAAATTACTTTTCGTCTTATTTTCTTTTCTAAAAGCCATACTCTATATTTAATTGAAAATGGAAAATGGAAAATTAAAAATTAAAAATTAAGAAACCGAAGAATGAAAACTGAAAACTAAAAACTCTCCATTTTCAGTTCTCAATTTTCAATTCCCAATTTATTAATTATTCCAAGTTGATACTCAAACCTAATCCTCTCAACTCGTGCAACAATACGTTCAAGGATTCCGGAATACCAGGTTGCGGCATCGGTTCACCTTTCACAATTGCTTCATAAGCTTTCGAACGTCCTACCACGTCATCAGATTTGATAGTAAGGATTTCCTGCAGGATATGAGCAGCACCAAAACCTTCGAGTGCCCAAACCTCCATTTCTCCGAAACGCTGACCACCGAACTGCGCTTTACCACCAAGAGGTTGCTGAGTAATCAATGAGTACGGACCGATAGAACGAGCATGCATCTTGTCTTCAACCATGTGGCCCAACTTCAACATATAAGTTACACCTACAGTTGCCGGCTGGTCAAATTGCTCACCTGTACCACCGTCACAAAGATACGTTTTACAGTAACGCGGCAGTCCTGCCTTGTCTGTCCATTCGTTCAGATCCTCCATTGTAGCACCATCGAAGATAGGAGTAGCAAATTTAACGCCCAATGTTTTTCCGGCACGTCCAAGTACAGCTTCAAAAATCTGACCGATATTCATACGAGAAGGCACACCCAACGGATTCAATACAATATCGACCGGAGTACCATCTGCCAAGAACGGCATATCTTCCTGACGAACAACACGGGATACAATACCCTTGTTACCATGGCGACCTGCCATCTTATCACCCACACCGATCTTACGCTTCTTAGCAATATATACTTTTGCCATCTGGATAATACCAGCAGGAAGCTCATCACCAATGGTAATCGCAAACTTCTTACGCTTCAGTTCCGCATCCAGTTCTTTATATTTCTTGATGAAATTCATCACCAAGTCGCGAATCATACCGTTAGCATGCTCATCACTGGTCCAGTTACTCAACTGGATAGAAGTAAAGTCAAGTGAATCAAAATCAGATGCACTGAACTTCGCTCCCTTAGCAATCACTTCCGCCCCCAAGTAGTCTTTCACGCCCTGAGAAACCTTGCCTTCTGTCAAAGTCATCAGTTTCTTAACCAAAATGCGTTTCAAGTCTGCAACCTTAGATTCAAACTCATCATCAATCTTAGGCAACAGTGCCTTGTCTGCCAACTTAGAGCTACGGTTCTTGATCACACGTGAGAACAATTTCTTATCGATAACAACGCCTTTCAGAGAAGGAGATGCCTTCAAAGAAGCGTCCTTCACATCACCGGCCTTATCACCAAAGATCGCACGAAGCAGTTTTTCTTCGGGAGAAGGATCAGATTCACCTTTCGGAGTAATCTTACCGATCATGATATCACCCGGCTCGATACGGGCACCGATTCTTACGATACCGTTTTCGTCCAAGTCCTTAGTTGCCTCTTCACTGACGTTCGGGATATCAGAAGTCAATTCTTCCATACCACGTTTCGTTTCACGAACTTCGAGAGAATATTCTTCTACGTGAACTGAAGTCAACAGATCTTCACGTACAACGCGCTCGTTCAATACAATAGCATCCTCATAGTTATATCCCTTCCAAGGCATATAAGCCACCAACAGGTTCTTACCCAATGCCAGCTCACCCTTTTCTGTAGAATAACCTTCGGTCAGGATATCACCCTTTTTCACCCGTTGGCCCTTGTCGCAGATCGGACGCAAGTCAATCGTCATGTTCTGGTTAGTCTTACGGAACTTAGGTATTCTATATTCCTTCAAGGCAGGTTCGAAACTTACGAACTCTTCGTCTTCCGTACGGTCATACAAAATACGAATAGTAGTAGCATCCACGTAGTCAACAACACCATCTCCTTCTGCAGTAATCTGCGTACGGGAGTCTCTTACCAACTGACGTTCGATACCTGTACCTACAATCGGCGCTTCACTTCTCAACAGAGGAACTGCCTGGCGCATCATGTTAGATCCCATCAATGCACGGTTAGCATCATCATGTTCCAAGAACGGAATCAATGAAGCGGCAATAGAGGCAATCTGCTGAGGAGATACATCCATCAGGTTAACTTCAGACGGTTCAACAACCGGGAAGTCAGCATCCTGACGAGATTTAACTTTATTACGCACAAATGTACCGTCGTCATTCAACGGAGCATTACCCTGTGCAATAATCTTTTCTTCTTCTTCTTCGGCCGTCAGATAAACCAAACCGTTTTCAGAAAGATCCACTTTTCCATTTTCTACCTTACGGTAAGGAGTTTCAATAAATCCAAGATCATTAATCTTAGCGAATACACACAATGAAGAAATCAAACCGATGTTCGGACCTTCAGGAGTCTCAATCGGACAAAGACGACCATAATGTGTGTAGTGAACGTCACGAACCTCAAATCCGGCACGTTCACGGGAAAGACCACCGGGACCTAACGCAGACATACGGCGTTTATGCGTAATTTCAGCCAATGGGTTTGTCTGGTCCATAAACTGAGACAGTGCATTCGTTCCGAAGAATGAATTGATTACAGAAGAAATAGTCTTCGCATTAATCAAATCAATCGGAGTAAACACCTCATTATCACGAACGTTCATACGCTCACGAATCGTACGGGACATACGAGCCAAACCAACAGCAAACTGATTGGAAAGCTGTTCGCCTACTGTACGCACACGACGGTTACTCAAGTGATCAATATCATCTACATCTGCCTTTGAGTTAATCAACTCAATCAGATACTTAATGATTTCAATAATATCTTCCTTAGTGAGGACACGCACCTCCATATCAGTCGTCAGATTCAATTTCTTATTGATTCTGTAACGACCTACATCACCAAGGTCATATCGTTTTTCCGAGAAGAACAGGTTGTTGATAACTTCACGTGCACTTGCATCATCAGCCGGATCGGCATTACGCAACTGACGGTAGATATACAACACAGCCTCTTTTTCCGAGTTACTCGGGTCCTTCTGCAATGTATTATATATGATAGAATAATCGGACTGGTTCGGCTCATCCTTATGCAACAGAATGTTCTGAACTCCCGATTCAAGAATTTCATCAATATGCTCTTCTTCCAGTACGGTTTCACGGTCGATAATAACTTCGTTACGTTCGATAGAAACCACTTCACCGGTATCTTCATCAACGAAATCTTCAATCCATGTTTTCAAGACACGTGCAGCCAATTTACGGCCCAACACTTTCTTCAGATTTGTCTTGTTAACCTTCACGTCCTCCGCAAGATTGAAAATCTCAAGGATATCTTTGTCATTCTCGAAGCCAATTGCACGCAACAATGTAGTCACCGGCAATTTCTTCTTACGGTCGATGTATGCGTACATCACATTATTGATGTCAGTAGCAAACTCGATCCACGAACCCTTAAACGGAATAATACGAGCCGAATAAAGTTTCGTACCATTGGCATGTACACTCTGACCGAAGAACACACCCGGAGAACGGTGAAGCTGTGACACAACTACGCGTTCGGCACCGTTAATGACGAAAGTAGCCTTATCAGTCATATAAGGAATAGGGCCGAGGAATACGTCCTGAATCACTGTATCAAAATCCTCGTGATCGGGATCGGTACAGTAAAGCTTAAGTTTCGCTTTCAAAGGAACACTATAAGTGAGCCCACGCTCTATACAATCATCGATGGTATAACGCGGCGGATCAATATAATAATCCAGAAACTCAAGAACAAAATTGTTTCTAGTATCGGCAATAGGGAAGTTTTCAGCAAATACTTTATACAATCCCTCATTCTTACGTTTTTCGGGCGGGGTATCTAATTGTAGAAAGTCTTGGAATGACTTCAATTGTACTTCCAGGAAATCCGGGTATTCCAGCGGATTCTTAGTC
>OHLP01000941.1_pt1 | contig 12706 bp, 5 predicted proteins | sample 1569111 | NCBI WGS metagenome assembly OHLP01 (sample SAMEA3879504, study PRJEB24766) | human gut metagenome | biome: human-associated habitat; feature: feces | place: USA | collected 1985/1987 | reverse complement strand
TAATGATTTACATAAGCAGAAATCGCCCCGAACGGCAACTGACAAACAACCGATACTTCTCCCAAATATTCAAAACGTGAAAAAGCTTTTCCGTAATATGCCTTATTAATAGAATTCCTTTCAATTGGAAAAATAGGCATAAAGCCATAAAATTCCCCACGTACATGAAACATTTGATTAAAACGGTAAATGGGCCGTACACCGACTCCCACAAACTGATTGGCACGAAATGCTTCGTTGTACATCAGTTGTCCGTGTGCCGTAGGTGCAAATTCCCCAGCCTGCATCATAGTAGCCGTATAGTTTTCCGAAAAGTTCCTCGAAGAATACAGTGCTTTCAAATACCACCCAAGTGTCCAATGCTCGGCCATTCTATGATACTTCTCTTTCATATACGACAATTGTAGCCAAGAATGCCGTTCCTCACTTGCCTTCTTATTATCTGAACTTTCTCCCGGATAAAAACACTCTTTCCCGGTAAATATCTGGGCAACCAACTCTTCATGAGCTCCTTGAGTGGGAAATTGCCGCGAATTCAACGTACTTCCATTAAAACTGATTGAACCACCGAATAGACTATAAGTGCTTTTATCGTATTTATCCTTATCAAAATCAATCACGTTTTTCTGAAAATAACGATCTTGTATTTTTGCTGCACCTACACCGAATTCCGCCCTCTTATTTGAAAGAAAAGGCAATCCCACTTTTAATTTCACAAAACGTTCATCTTTCTGATTAAACGCCGGTTTATCATTTCGAGAAAACAGTTTCTCTTTCTTAAAATAATCGAATGTACTGATAGAAGCTATTAAACGATAAGAGGTCGGAATACTGGTAGCAAAGTCTATCTTCCCCATCAACTGCACATTATTATAAATTTTACCGAGTTGCCCGTCAAAAGTGAACTCTTTTGCATTATAATTCAAGTTCTGATAGCTAAGCCCCAGATAAATCTGATTAGAACTCGTGGTAGAAACGTTGCCACCGATACGGACGGAAATATTATCCTCCAATTTAACCTTCAAATGAAGATCATACGTATCATCCTCCGGATTAAAAACCGCATGAGGAATGATCTCGGAAATCATATTTCCCGAAAGTAATCGAAAATAACCACGTTTCACATCTTCGTAAGTAAATTCCTTATCATCCGAAGCATGAAATTCTTTCTTAATATAGGCCTGTTGCTGGGCATTAGCTCCTTCAATCAGTATATTCTTAAACCGGAGTTCCGGGTAATTACTTTTGTATACGAGCCTTCTCAAACGTATATTATCCAAATTTACCCTTCGATGGATACGGCTTTTGATAGAATCCATCATACTCATCGTACGGTTGTACCCAATATCATGTAGCTCATTAATTCTCTGAAAGTCCATCAGATTGACATCATCGTACTTAAAAGTCATCACAATGCCTTCCGAATCCGGAATGGAATAATCGGTTTTCTGCATGACCATATTCTCGATCTGACTCATCAGATCGTTTTCTTTGGGTTTTGTAGGATTGGTGGCAACTACACTACCGATGATAATATCCGGATGAAAATCATCACGCATCACATCCGTCGGAAAATTATTATAAATCCCACCGTCATACGCTAATACACTATCTATCTCAATAGGCTTAAACATAAATGGAAAACTCATGGAAGCACGAACCGCATCACCCAAATCGCCTCTCTTCATTACAAGCTGTTTCTTGTTGTACACATCGGAAGCCACACAACGAAACGGAATAAACAGTTTATCAAAATCCCCTCCGCAAGCAGCTGTAGCCCGGGCGTACAGATCAATGAAGACAAGATTCATCTGCACAGGATCTACCACGCTTGACGGCAAAAACTGCGGCTTAATCTTCAATGAATCACGAAAAGAAAGGCGGATATTTAGAAATTCCGGGGTTGGCAAGTTTTTTTTGAAATAATACATATATTCCTCTTCTACCTCTCCGGAATACCAACGCTTAAAATCTTCTGACTTCAACAAAGCCTCCATATCGTCCGGTGAGTACCCCATAGCATACAACGACCCGACAATAGCTCCCATAGAAGTACCTGTTATATAATCGATAGGAATGTTATTCTCTTCAAGAGCGCGAATTATGCCAATGTGCGTCAGCCCTTTAGCTCCACCGCCACTCAGCACAAGCCCCACTTTCTGGGCCTGTACCCACATGGGCAACAACAGCAAAAAAGTAATAAGCACTAAAGCTTTTCTCATAATCTCGAATGAAACTATTATTTGTTTTATTATTATCCTTCAAATATATGCAATAGTTTCGAATTAATCGGCATTCCCTAAAAGATTTAGAATAAAAAAGAGCATTGCCACGCTTTTCAGCGCGCAATGCTCTTCTGGATTTATTTACGAATTATAAAGGGGCGAATCAAATAAGCTCTATGCTTCTTTTCACGAAATTGTTCAAAGCTTCACCTTTCAACATGTTATTTTGCAACAAAGCCAAATCTATCAACTGACGCACTACCTTATTTTTACTTGCATATCCGGCAAAAACAGCTTCTTTTTTGATCTTCAGTTCATCCAATTTCTTATTCACATCTTTCAGCTCGTCTTTTTCAGAAGTAGGGATATCTTCTTCTTTTTTACCTTCTTGCTTCTTTTGCAACGCATCACGCTGCTTGGTAGCATCATCAATAGACAACTGTAAAGGTACAATGTCAGCAGCACAAGCTATTTCTTCTTCACTCAATACCTGTTTAATCAGTTTATGGTCTGAATTCAATACCAGATTAAACATATCAGGCATTTCGCCATAGAAACTCATACCGGCCTGTATATTAGCCATCTCTTTCATACGACGCATATACTCGCTTTGAGTGATCATCACAGGAGCGGAATTTTCGCCCAAAGCCTGCGTCATTACATTAAATTCAGTCTTATCCACTTTAGGTAGCTGGCTCTTGAACACGGCTGACAGGGCTTCCTGTTTATTAGCTTCCAATGCGTCACCCTTCTTGTCTTCTTTCACAATAAGATTGTCGACTACATCACTATCCACACGAGTAAAACGAGATTTCTCGAATTTCTGTTCAAGCATGCTCACCATAGCGACATCCAATTGACCATCCATAAGCAATACATTGTATCCCTTATTTTTAGCAGCTTCGATATAGCTAAACTGTTCGTCTTTATTGTTAGCGTACAAATAAATCAAATTTCCATCTTTATCTGTCTGATTATCTTTAATCAGCATCTGATACTCTTCATAGGTATAATGCTTACCATCCATATCGGTGAAAAGGGCAAATTTTGACGCTTTTTCATAGAAATCCTCCTGCGTCAACATTCCATAATTGATAAATATTTTCAAATCATTCCACTTTTCCTCAAACTGAGGACGATCGTTCTTAAAGATGGATTGCAAACGATCGGAGACCTTCTTGGTGATATAAGTGGAAATCTTCTTCACATTTGAATCACTCTGCAGATAAGAACGTGAAACATTCAACGGGATATCCGGAGAATCAATTACGCCATGCAGAAGCGTTAAGAAATCAGGTACAATTCCCTCTACAGAATCAGTCACATACACTTGATTGCTATAAAGCTGAATCTTATTTCTATTCAATTCAATATTACTTTTCACTTTCGGGAAATAAAGAATACCGGTCAGATTAAACGGATAATCTACATTCAAATGGATATGGAACAAAGGATCTTGTGCCATGGGATACAATTCCCGGTAGAATTTCTGATAATCTTCTTCCTTCAGTTCGGATGGTTTACGTGTCCACAGCGGATTGGTGTCATTGATGATATTATCTTCGGCTGTATCTATCTGTTTGCCATCTTTCCATTCTTTTTTCTTCCCAAATGCAATAGGAACAGGAAGGAAACTGCAATATTTCTTCAAAAGTCCGGAGATGCGGGCTTCTTCAAGAAATTCCTTGCAGTCATCATCAATGTACAAAATGATATCCGAGCCTCGATCTGCTTTTTCCACTTCTTCAATTGTAAATTCAGGACTACCGTCGCAAGTCCATTTTACAGCTTGTGCGCCGTCTTTATATGACTTAGTGATTATTTCTACTTTCTTTGCAACCATAAAAGCAGAATAGAAACCTAATCCGAAATGACCAATGATGGCATTTGCGTCATTTTTGTATTTCTCGAGGAAATCATTTGCTCCAGAGAATGCAATCTGATTGATGTACTTTTCGATTTCTTCTGCAGTCAGACCAATACCGCGATCGGAAATGGTAATAGTATCTTTGCCTAATTCAACATGAATGGTTAAATCACCTAACTCACCTTTAAACTCTCCGATAGAAGCTAGTGTATTCAGCTTCTGAGTAGCGTCTACTGCATTGGATACTAACTCACGAAGAAAAATCTCATGGTCACTATACAAGAACTTTTTGATAATAGGAAAAATGTTCTCTGTTGTAACTCCAATATTACCTTTCTGCATAATACGTATATTTTTTAGTTTATCTATTGATTAATTTTAATTGATACTTACTCAGGTAGAGACAAAAAAAATGCCAGACCCGAAGGTCTGACATTATGACATACTTAATATTGATTCCAAACATGGACAATATAATCTTATTCTTGAGTAATAGCTTTCATTTCTAATTCACCCTTTTCTCCATTAAGAGAGACTTGAATGATGTCTTTTTCTTTTAAAGACGAAGAAATGATGAGTTCTGATAACCCGTCTTCCAAATAGGTTTGAATAGCTCGTTTTAAAGGACGGGCACCATACTGCACATCGTATCCTTTGGTTGCTATAAACTCTTTCGCTTTATCTTCGATAATTAATTTATATCCAATAGATTCAATTCTATTATATAATCCTTTCAGCTCTATATCAATAATCTTTGTAATTGCTTCCAGAGAGAGCTGGTCGAATGTGATAATTTCATCTACTCGATTAATAAATTCAGGAGCGAATGATTTATTTAAAGCTTTTTGGATTACACTTCGCGAGAATTCTTTGTCGTCAAGGCGGCTTTGTGTTGCAAATCCGACCCCTCGTCCAAATTCTTTCAACTGACGGGTTCCGATATTGGAGGTCATGATGATAACAGTATTTTTAAAGTCTACCATCCTGCCATAACTGTCAGTCAGACGTCCTTCATCCATTACTTGAAGCAAGATATTGAATACATCCGGATGCGCTTTTTCTATTTCATCAAGCAATACAATAGAATATGGTTTGCGGCGTACTTTTTCTGTTAATTGTCCCCCTTCTTCATATCCTACGTATCCCGGAGGTGCTCCGACCAGTCGTGAAACCGTAAATTTCTCCATATACTCACTCATGTCTATACGAATCAGTGCATCGGCTGAACCAAACATATATTTGGCTAATTCTTTGGCTAAATGGGTCTTACCAACCCCCGTTGGACCTAAAAACATAAATGTGCCAATTGGTTTATTGGGATCTTTTAATCCTACACGGCTTCGCAATATTGCTTTTACCAACTTTTCTATGGCCGTATCTTGCGCTATGACTTTAGATTGCAGATCTTCTTTCATGCCGACTAGCTTAACACCTTCGGCTTGTGCCATACGTTGTACAGGAATACCTGACATCATTGATATAACGTTGGCGATCTCTTCTGCATCAACGGTCTGCCTATTTTCCTTCAGACTGGCTTCCCACTCTTTTTTCATCTCGTCTAATCGAAGAGAGAATTCTTTTTCTTTATCCCGAAAACTGGCTGCAAGTTCAAAGTTCTGAGATTTAACTGCTTCATTTTTCTTACTTTTAGCTTCTTCGATCAATTTTTCCTGCTCTTCTATCTCTTTAGGAACATTAATGTTAGTAAGATGTACCCGTGAACCGGCTTCATCCAAAGCATCAATAGCCTTATCAGGGAAATTGCGATCTGTGATATAGCGGTCTGTCAGCTTGACACATGCTTCCAATGCTTCATCAGTATAAAAAACATTATGATGGTCTTCATACTTGTCCTTGATGTTATGTAAAATTTGAAGAGTTTCCTCAGCCGTAGTTGGTTCTACTATTACTTTTTGGAAACGACGTTCAAGAGCACCGTCTTTTTCAATATTCTTACGGTACTCATCAAGGGTGGTAGCGCCAATACATTGTATTTCTCCTCTAGCCAATGCCGGTTTTAACATATTCGCAGCGTCCATAGAGCCTGCAGCCGACCCTGCACCTACAATTGTGTGAATCTCATCGACAAACAGAATTATATTGGGATTCTTCTGTAACTCATTTAGAATGGAACGAATACGCTCTTCAAATTGTCCGCGATATTTGGTACCCGCTACGACAGCTGTCATATCCAGAGCCACAACTCGTTTATCAAACAAAATTCGTGAAACCTTTTTCTGAGTAATTCTTAAAGCAAGTCCCTCAACAATAGCTGATTTCCCTACACCCGGTTCACCTATTAGAATAGGGTTGTTTTTTTTACGGCGGCTTAAGATTTGGGCCAAACGTTCAATTTCTTTTTCTCTGCCGACTACTGGATCTAATTTTCCTTCTTCTGCCGCTTTTGTCATATCCGTACCGAAATTGTCAAGTACCGGTGTGTCATTAGATGGCTTTTTCGAAGCTGTTTGTGCCTGTTGACGCTCTTCAGTATTGCCTCTTCCGCTTGAGCGGGGGGAAGACATTTCTTCATCTTCATCGTCATCTTCAGTAAACATTCCAGCATTTATGTCTGGCTGCAATGTCACCTGTTCCAATACTTTTGCGTAATTGATGTTATTTGCTTCAAGTATGGAGGCTGCTACATTCTTTTTTTCTCTTAAAATTGCCAACAGAACATGTTCTGTGTCAGCGATGTTACTTTTCATTCCACGTGCTTCTAAAATACACATTTTTAATATTTTTGCCGCGTCATTAGACAACGACACTTCTGCGTCAGGTAATAACATATCATCAGCTTCTACCTTTAGCTGAGCTTCAATCTGCTGTTTGATGGCAGTCAGATTGGGATTGAGTTTAGACAATATCTCGATAGCTTTTCCTTCACCGTCACGGAGCATACCCAGAAGCAGGTGTTCTGGACCTATGTACCTACTTCTCAACCGATTCGCTTCTTCTTTACTATAGACGATAATGTCGGAAACTCTTTGTGAGAATTGATTATTCATACTTTCTTCCTTCTTTTCTAAGGGTTATTCACTCGCAAATATACGCATTAAATCAAGTTTGTATTGCAATATTTGCTTTATTTCTTATATCTACAAATGGCGTGCCATAAAAATGCTACATTTGCATTATATATAATAAGGTATAACAAATGGCTGGATGCTTTTTGCCGATATTCCATAGCCTTTATAGCCTAATTTATTATTTTTCTCTTTTTGTTTTCGTATTTTAAAGCTTAGTTGGGTATCATTCTGTTCATAATAAAACTTTCTTTCCAAAAACTTTCGTATATCCGGGAAAAGTAGTACTTTAGCGTGGTTTTTTACAAACCGTAGAATGTATAATTAATAATCATTTTAAATGCTTGAACAAGACAGAATTATAAAGATTAACATCGAGGAGGAAATGAAGTCATCGTACATTGACTACTCTATGTCGGTCATCGTTTCGCGTGCCCTTCCGGATGTTAGAGATGGATTTAAGCCCGTTCACCGTAGAATTTTATACGGAATGATGGAATTGGGTAATACTTCAGATAAACCTTATAAGAAATCAGCCAGAATTGTTGGTGAAGTACTTGGTAAGTATCATCCTCATGGAGATTCTTCTGTTTATCTTGCAATGGTTCGTATGGCTCAGGAGTGGGCGATGCGTTATCCTTTGGTAGACGGACAGGGTAATTTTGGTTCGGTAGACGGTGATAGCCCTGCTGCTATGCGTTATACGGAGGCACGTCTTAATAAGCTGGGTGAAGCGATGATGGATGACTTGTATAAGGAAACCGTAGATTTTGAGCCTAACTTTGATAATACTTTGGTTGAACCTAAGGTTATGCCAACTCGAATTCCTAATCTTTTAGTGAATGGTGCATCTGGTATTGCCGTGGGTATGGCTACCAATATGCCTCCTCATAATCTTTCGGAAGTAATTGAAGCATGTGAAGCATATATTGATAATCCGGAAATTACAGTGGAAGAGTTGATGGAGTTTGTGAAAGCTCCGGATTTTCCTACAGGCGGATATATATATGGTGTAAGTGGTGTGCGTGAGGCTTATCTGACAGGTCGTGGGCGTGTAGTTATGCGTGCGAGAGCTGAAATTGAAAGCGGGCAGGCACATGATAAAATTGTAATCACCGAGATTCCCTATAATGTAAATAAGGCAGAATTGATTAAGTATATCGCTGACCTTGTTAACGATAAGAAAATAGAAGGCATCTCGAATGCTAATGATGAGTCTGACCGTGAAGGTATGCGTATCGTTATTGACGTAAAACGTGATGCAAATGCAAGTGTAGTGCTGAATAAACTTTATAAGATGACAGCTTTACAGACATCTTTTGGTGTGAATAATGTTGCTTTGATACACGGACGTCCAAAGACATTAAATCTGAGAGATTTAATAAAATATTTCATAGAACATAGACGCGAGGTCGTAATTCGTCGTACTCAGTTCGAACTTCGTAAAGCAAAAGAGCGGGCACATATTCTTGAAGGTTTAATTATTGCTTCGGATAATATTGATGAAGTAATTCGTATTATCCGTGCTGCTAAAACGCCCAATGATGCTATAGCAGGCTTGATAGAACGTTTCAACCTGACAGAAATTCAGTCGCGTGCTATTGTAGAAATGCGTTTGCGCCAGTTGACTGGTTTGATGCAGGATCAGCTTCATGCGGAATACGAGGAAATCATGAAGCAGATTGCTTATTTGGAAAGTATTCTGGCTGATGATGAAGTATGCCGTAAGGTAATGAAAGATGAACTGCTGGAAGTGAAAGCAAAATATGGGGATGAACGCCGTTCAGAGATTGTATATTCTTCAGAAGAGTTTAATCCGGAAGATTTCTACGCTGATGACCAAATGATTATCACCATTTCTCATATGGGATATATCAAGCGTACTCCTTTAACAGAATTCCGCGCACAGAATCGTGGTGGGGTAGGTTCTAAGGGAACAGAAACTCGTGATGAAGACTTTGTAGAGCATATTTATCCGGCTACCATGCACAATACCATGATGTTCTTTACACAAAAAGGTAAGTGTTATTGGTTGAAAGTGTATGAGATACCTGAAGGAACGAAGAACTCTAAGGGGCGTGCTATTCAGAATTTGTTGAATATTGATTCAGATGATAATGTAACGGCATATTTGCGTGTGAAGAGTTTAGAGGATTCAGAGTTCATCAATAGCCACTATGTATTATTCTGTACTAAGAAAGGTGTAATAAAGAAAACATTGTTAGAACAATATTCTCGTCCTCGCCAGAATGGTGTAAATGCTATTACGATTCGCGAAGATGACAGTGTTATCGAAGTTCGTATGACGAATGGAAATAATGAAATTATCATTGCCAACCGTAATGGACGTGCAATTCGTTTCCATGAAGCAGCAGTGCGTGTTATGGGACGTACAGCAACGGGGGTGCGTGGTATTACATTAGATAACGATGGTCAGGATGAAGTTGTGGGAATGATTTGCATTAAGGACTTGGAGACGGAATCTGTAATGGTTGTTTCTGAGCAAGGATATGGTAAACGTTCTGAAATTGAAGACTATCGTAAGACCAACCGTGGAGGTAAGGGTGTGAAAACAATGAATATTACTGAAAAAACGGGTAAATTGGTAACGATTAAATCTGTAACAGATGAAAATGATTTGATGATTATCAATAAATCCGGTATCACAATTCGTTTGAAGGTAGCAGATGTTCGTATCATGGGGCGTGCTACCCAAGGTGTCCGTTTGATTAATCTTGAAAAACGCAATGATCAGATTGGTTCAGTATGTAAAGTCATGACTGAAAGTCTTGAGGATGAAATACCGGAAGAAGAAGTAGAGGGTACTATTGTGAGTGATCCTAATACTGATGCTCCTGATATTGACAATGATGATACGTCAGATGTAAATGAGAACGAAAGTAATAACATTGAGGAATAGACATAATATTAATAATTAATCAAACAACAATCATGAAAAGAGTATTATTTTCTATGGTTTTATTGATGGCTGTTAGCTTCTCTTTTGCTCAAATGAAAAATGTAAAAGAAGCGAAGAGCATAGCTAATGACGTAAAACCTAATTTTAAGCAGGCTGAACAGCTTATTAAGGAAGCTATGAAGAATCCTGAAACAAAGGATCTTGCTGAAACATGGGATGTTGCTGGATTTATCCAGAAACGTATCAACGAAGAGCAGATGAAAAATGCTTTTTTGAGAAAACCGTATGATACATTGAAAGTGTATAATAGCATATTGAAGATGTATGAGTATTATACTAAGTGTGACGATCTGGCTCAAGTACCCAATGAAAAGGGCAAAATTAAAAATAAATATCGGAAGGCGAATGCTTCTAGTATGTTGGCCGAACGTCCGAATTTGATCAATGGTGGTATTCAATATTTTAATTTGGATAAGAATAAAGAAGCGTTGAAATTCTTCGCAACATACGTAGAGTCAGCTTCATATCCTATGTTAGCTGATAAAGAGATTGCTAAAAACGATACTCTTCTTCCGCAGATTGCTTATTATGCAACATTGGCAGCTGATAGAGTAGGTAATAAAGATGCGATTATCAAGTATGCTCCGATGGCTTTGTCAGATAAAGATGGTGGCAAGTTTGCAATGCAATTAATGGCTGATGCTTATAAAGCTAAGGGGGACACAGTAGCATGGATCAAAGCTTTGGAAGAAGGTATTCTTAAATTTCCAGGAAATGATTATTTCTTTGCCAATTTGGTTGATTATTATAATAGTTCTAATCAAGCCTCTAAGGCTATGGAGTTTGCTGACAGAATGCTGTCTAATGATCCGAATAATAAGCTGTATTTATATGTAAAGGCATATCTTTATCATAACATGAAAGAATATGATAATGCAATTGAATTCTATAAAAAGGCTATTGCTGCTGATCCGGAATATGCAGAAGCATACTCTAATGTAGGTTTAGTGTATTTGATGAAAGCGCAGGATTATGCTGATAAAGCAACGACGGATATTAATGATCCTAAGTATGCTGAAGCACAGGCTGTAGTAAAGAAGTTCTATGAAGAAGCTAAGCCTTTTTATGAGAAAGCCCGTGCTTTGAAACCAGACCAGAAAGATTTGTGGTTGCAAGGACTTTACCGTGTTTATTATAACTTGAATATGGGACCGGAATTTGAAGAAATTGATAAGATGATGAAGTAATAATTCTTTCTCCATATGAGATTAGTAAAGAAGGTCGCTTCCTTAGTGGCCTTCTTTTTTATGTTTAAATGGATTTTGTAGATTGAAGTAGAGGGCTAATAAAACAGAAAAGGAGCAAAGTTTTATTATTTACTCCTTTTATATATTAAACATAATATTGATTATTCCTCCAATATAGTTTCTTTTTTTGCTTCTGTTCGATCATCCGTTAATAACAAGCAATGGCGTATCGGAATGAAATATCATCTTTCTGGCAATACTAGGATTAAATAATCGAGCAAATATATTTCTTTTATATGAAGTCAATGTAATTATATCTATTTGGTTATCCTTGATATATTGGTCAAGCCCTTTCAATAAATTATTATTCATCACAACGTCATAATGGATTTCTAGACCTGGGTATTGTTTATGGAAATATTCTTTTATTCCTGCAAGTTTTATTTCATTCCACGTATCTTTAGATTCCGTAAGATGTATCAAAAAGACAGAAAAATGGAACGATTTCCAAGTGTTAAAGAATGCCTCAAAAGCTATTAAATCTCTTTGATCAAAATTAGTTATAAAAGCAATCCGTTTGACTTCACTAAATTGTTTAAATGGAGTATTTTCTGGAATAGCTAATACTGGAACACGGCTTCTATCAATGACCTCAGCGGTTACACTACCGATCAAATCAATATCTTTTTGGTTTTTTCCACGAGTTCCCATGATGATAACAATAGGACGTTCTTCCTTTGCATATCTGAGAATCTCTTCTTCAGGAATGCCTTCTCGTAAAATACAACTATATTTGATATCCGGAAATTCCCCTGAAACTATTTTTTCTTTTATTTTAGCTGATAAGGTGTTGAGATCAGAATGAACTCTATGAATAATAGTTTTTACAGTCTCTTCATCTCCAACTTGGTAATTGAAGACATCACCATACGGCAATGAGGACGCATATATTGGTGTAAAATAAACGTGTAATAAGATAACTTCTGCGTTCTCAGTTTTTGCTAAGTTAAAAGCAAATTCACATGCTTTCATCGAGTAATTAGAGAAATCGACAGGAATTAAAATCTTATTTGATTTATTCTCTGTTTTAGGTTCCTTCTCTCCCACTATACTTTCAGATAACCAAGTAGAACTTTCAGTTATTTTTAGTGCACGTGGTAAATCACTTTCTTTGATTCGTAAACGAACCCCCGAAGAAACGACTGGTTGTATTTGATTAACGTTATGAATGTATGTTTCAATACCTTCATTTTCGAGGACATTCTTTAATATCTGAGCTTTAGTATACGTCAGAATGGCTAGAGTTACTAATTTATCTTCCATAAATGTATATTTTATAAGGGGTGAACAAATAAGAAATCCCAATTGTTTTATTCAATTGGGATTCGGTTTGTTATATTTTAAACTTGCACAGATTCGGT
>OHLP01000932.1_pt1 | contig 12803 bp, 10 predicted proteins | sample 1569111 | NCBI WGS metagenome assembly OHLP01 (sample SAMEA3879504, study PRJEB24766) | human gut metagenome | biome: human-associated habitat; feature: feces | place: USA | collected 1985/1987 | reverse complement strand
TATTTTTATAATGATAAAAAGTAAAGTTATTAATTATGAAGGAGGAAAATAACTTAGATATTTTATAATGCCATTGCTATTTATTTCAATCTCTAGTATAATGCATCACAATGCCGACATCTGTAGCCGAAAGCCCAAGCAATATCAAAGCCGAGTCTCGCTATCACTCAATAAAGCACAGCGAGCTTTCAATAATTCTGTAAAATCAAACAACAAAGAGAGTTCTGACAATAGCTGTTCCCAGTCTTGGTTTGTAAAAGTCGCTTTATCCGTATGATACCGTTTATATTCAAAAATAATCTTCTGTATTTTCAGATAACTATCCGAATATTTGAACCAAGATACCGATGTCTGTGTATTCACTTTTATTTTAGGTGATTCTTAATTCACGCCGGAATTCACCGAAAAAGAAATCATCACCGCTTTATGGTCTGTCGGCCACTGCTTTCCGGAACGTAAAAAGCGATCTTTGCCTTTCTCCTTCTTTATCACACCTCTTACAACTGATTCCGTAGGACCAACCACCCATGCTTTCTTAGGTGCAAGAAAAGAAGCGGGATAATAATATATAAAATCAATCCGATCACGTTCGTCGGCTTCCGGAGCCCATGTCAGCTTGTCTACGGCAACGGCCCTGTTACCTGCCGGGAATGTAAAACCGGGATGAGTGACCGGATTCGGATAAACAGTTCTGTACGCATCCCGAAAACCTTTCTCATAAAGCATAGAGGAACAGGACCAATTCACTATCGCCCCATTATGCTCCCACAAATTCTTCGTTCGTACCGTCCAATCCAAATGAGACGGCTCATTGAAATCCCCCGCTAACAAAACCGCAAATCCTTGTGCAATATCCGATTGCGACCGCCGCAAGAATGTCGAAATGGCTTCTTCCCGATAAGATTTACGGTTCATTGCCAATATTTCCGTCTCGTCAACGACGGGGGCATCCATCTTTTCCCAACTGCTTCCATCATAACCGCGAGGCAGGTAACAAGCATAATGGCGGTAGTCCAGATGAGCCGCATAAGCCGCTACTTTATGCCCGCCAACCGCCATCACTACCCGGAGAATAGCCCCTTTCTCATTTTTGGCACACGGGAAAACGACTTCCTGGCTTTCTATCGGAAATCGTGATAACACCCCTACCGCCAAGGATGATTTTTCACCATAATAAATATGCCCCCGACGCCGCAACTCTTTAACCATATACAGGATAAAATTCTCTCCTTGAAAATTTCTCAATTCATTCAGAAAAATAAGATCCGCATCCGAATGAATAATTTCATCGGCAATCATACCAACCGCACCTTCTACCATTGAACCGCCTTTCCAGATATTCATCTGCATAGCTTTCAAAGAAAATGTTACGGACGGCTCCGCCGCCCGTAACATCCCTACACTACCTAATAAAAATACTAAAATACAAGTCAATCCTTTTACTTTCATACACTAACCTATTTTATAAGCTAATAAGATCATTCGCTGAAACTCTGCCAGATCACGCAGAATCAAGTCAGGATTAGGACGAGCGGCAATAGCCGTCTCGTACGTCGTTTCGCCGGAAAGTACCAGCACTCCCAAAGCATTTGCTTTCTGCGCCATCAATATATCGGTATAAATACGATCACCCACCATAGCTACCTGATCCGCACGCAAGTTATGACGTTCCATTATTCCGTTCAACATTCGCGGATCGGGCTTTCCAATCACAACATCCGGCTCCCGCCCCGTAGCATACTCCAAACTGGAGCAAATAGAGCCACAATCCACCAATACTAAAGGCTTATCCGTAGGACACACACGATCCGGATTAGTGGCAATATAGAGTTTCTTCTGATTAATCCACCACGCAGCACGACATAAACGCGAGTAAACAAGTGACATGTCAAAACTGACAACCACTGCGTCCGGTTCATCATCAGCATTGTCGTCAGTAGACTCGAATCCGGCTTCCTCAAACTCTTTTATCATGCTGGGAGTGCCCAACAAGAAAAGCCGTTTACACTCCGGATGATGTACACGTATGTAATCTATGGTCGCCTGGGCCGATGTATAAAATTCATCTTTCACTGCTTTAATCCCCATGCCGGATAGGTGTCGAAGATAATCATTCGTGCTTTTGGAAGGATTATTCGTCAGAAACGAGTAACCAATTCCCAATTCTTTCATTTTATCCAGGAAAGCAATCGTAAAAGGAAATAACGTGTTTCCGTTATAAATCGTTCCATCCATATCCAAAGCAATATGCTTGATCCGACGAATACGATCCATAAGTTCCGCGTTCAGTTTATGTTCTACCTCATTAATCATTATCATACCCATTCGCTTTTGCCGACCATGCGGCCATAAATATCAAAGTTCCCATTATAGCAATCAGGATTAATGCACCCACTGCAATATTCCAACCATAATGTTGAGCTAACAATCCTAATCCCCAACCGGAGACCAACGTACTGGCATATCCGAACAATCCTGTGAATCCGACTGCCGTAGCGGCTGCTTTCTTTGTGGCTATATTAGCCGCAGCAATACCTACCAAAGCTTGCGGACCATAAATACAGAATCCTGCGGCTCCCAATAAAAGCGTAGCAAGCCACATGGGAGGTTGGGATATTCCCCAGAATAAAGCAACGAACACCGTAGCCAGTGCCATGCAAATCACACAAACGCGCGGACCACGTCCACCAAAGAAACGATCGGTTGCCCAACCGGCTACCAGCATACCTATAATTCCGGATATTTCAAAGGCTGCCACCATCCAACCTGCATGATGAATAGAAACTCCCTTCCATTCTCCCAAAAGAGTCGGTCCCCAGTCAAGTACAGCATAGCGCACGATATACACAAAAAAGTTGGCAATAGCCAGTACCCAAATCGCCGGATTTCCAAAGACATTCTTACGCACAAACTGCTTAAATTCGGCAGAAGTATCTTCTTTTTCTTCTGCACCCGTTTTTGAGTTGAGCTCCGGAAGACCTACCGAGCGAGGCGTATCGCGCAAAGCAAACCACATACCGACTGCACCCACCAAGGCTATAATAGAAGGAAACCAGAAGCACCAGCGCCATCCGAGACTGACAATATATCCACAAACAATCACCACTAAACCTGCGCCAACAGAATGTGAGGTATTCCACACCGACATCTTTGTAGCCAACTGTGTAGGAGGTATCCAATGCGTCAATAAACGGGCACAAGGGGGAAATCCCATTCCCTGAAACCATCCGTTCAACATCCACACAATGCCAAACATCACCACAGCAGAACTAAACCCAAACCAAATATTACATGCTGCAGAGAGCACCAAACCTGTCACCATAAAATAGCGGGCATTCACCCGGTCGCCGACAAAACCGTTGGCAAACTTGGAAACTCCGTACAGTAATCCGTGTAAGGTCAGAAATAATCCCAAGTCTCCCTTGGTTATTCCCAAATCATCCTGCATGGCAGGCATTGCAATACTCAAGTTTTTACGAACAAAATAGAATAGAGCATAGCCTATCATACTTGCTATGATCGTCCGTGTCTGCCAGTATTTAAATTTCTTTGCCACTTCGGGCGCCATTCCTTGTAGTTCCATTCCTATCGTGATTAATCTGTTATTTCCCATATTTTACCTTTACCAAACAATCCATCCAGCCACTGTTCCATATATCCTGTCCGTACAGCTAAATCGAGGACAGTAAAACGACGGCGGATAAATTGTGCACGAACAAACGTTTCACGCAGACGTTTCCGTGTAATACCGATTTGTTCCGGTTCTACAGGAGCACCTACCTGCCGCAGGGATTGTTTCACTTCTTTGTAAGGAATCAACTGTTTGGACAAACGTTCACGAATTTCAGGCCAGTATTCTTTCAACTGCCGCAACTGAATAGCCAATTGCTCCCGTGTCACATATTTCGCTTTCGTCTCCTGCAGACCGATAGTAGGAAAATCAGTACCGACAAACATATCAAGAGCTACCTTATCGGCTATTTCCGGTTCGGGCCATGCCGCACAGCACGCTTCCACGTCCAGTTTCTCTAATGGGGTGTTCAACACTTGTTCATAAAATGCCGTTACAGCCAACATACCTATACTCACCTGAAAGCCATGGGAAACATGCTCACCTTGATTTAAATGATGTTCCATATTCCAAAGATGGCTGAACTGATGTTCCGCTCCCGAAGCCGGACGACTCGATTTAGACCATTGCATAGCAAAACCGCCCAGCATCAATCCTTCAATAAGTTGTGACACCGCTTTTTCGTCTCCGGCCACCGCGCCTTCAGGATTCGAAAGCGCATCATGCAATCCATCCTGCACAATCGACCATGCCTTTTCATCAATATCTTCCACGCCCATCCAATCGGCCAGAATCCAATCGGCACCAGCCGTCACTTTTGCAAACAAGTCGGCATATCCTGATGCTGTCATCGGCTTGGGAGCTTTCTTTATGATTTCAATATCAGCCAATACAGCTTGCGGTGCCGGACAGCTAAAAGTCTGTTTAGCGCCATTGGCAGTAATGGAAGCGCCGAATGCAGTATATCCATCCATGGAAGCGGCAGTGGCCACACACATATATCTTCTTCCGACCAGATGAGAAGCTAACTTCGTTAAATCATTAATCGTACCGGAGCCGACAGCTACCGGAATAGCATCATGCACTTTCAACGATTCAACCAAACGGTCAACATACGAATATTCCGCATACAGGTCGGAATCAGTGAAAATAAAAGATGGTAATAATTCTATATTCGCATTACGCAACTCCTTCTCTACTCTTTCGCCGACAACACGATAGGTAGTTACGTCAGCTACCACTACAGCCTTTCTTCCTGCAAACTGTTCCTTAAACAGTCCGGCTACTTCTTTTAATATTCCGCTTCCTATACGAAGAGCACGTGTCTCATTCGCAGCTTTCAATGCTTGTTCTACTTTTGACATTTTCACAGTATTAATTGTTAGTTCACTAACCGGATTTTCCTTTACGATAGTAAACAGACGTTGCACCATATCAGGGCAACAATCTATCGAGATTGCAAAACTGTCCATACTTCTGTCGGTATATCAGATTCTATAATATCCGGTCTCTTATCTATCTCTTCTTTATATTTCAAAGCCCGTTCTTCTTTCAAAGGCAATTTATCGTGCGTAGGTGCCACACTAATCATACAACGTACGCCACGAGCATGCAGCATTTCAACGATTTTCTTATTTTCGGGTGTTATACTATGCCCTACATAAGCGATCATATTTTCCCATGGCACACCTGATATCGACAAGTCCTCAAACTCTTTCATATTACGGGCGAAAGCGGACATCATAATCGTCGGGAAACGGTCATAATAATATCTGGCTTGGGCACCGGTATGCACAGTCAGCATCACATGTCCCTCCGCCTTATGCTTTTTGATTAAAGCCGCAATCATAGCCATCGGCACATCTTTCTTATCCAGGTTGATAATCGTTTTACCTCTGCTCCATTTGATTACTTCCTCCAAAGTAGGAATCTTGCAGTTGGTCACTTTTCCCGAATGGTCTTTCAGACGAAGCTTCTGCAACTCTTTCCAGGTATGATCGCAAACTTTTCCCGTTCCTGTTGTTGTACGATCCAAAGTAGCATCATGCATCAATACAATCACGCTATCTTTTGTCAGACGAGGATCGATTTCGAAGAAAGCCGGCATCTGCTTCAGCACATTTTCCAAACCTTCGATGCAATTTTCCGAATATCCTTCTTCGTACCCACCGCGATGTCCGCTTACAATGATTGAGCCATTTCCCGTATATTTAAAGAAGTCTCTCAATTGTGTGACATCGTCAAACTTTAACAGATGTAGTTTTCCCTGCGCCGACACAGACTGTATCCCTGACAACAGAAGAAACATCAATGAGGCTACGAGTCCTCTCCGCAAAACCATACAACTTTTCATAAGCATTAATTTACAAACAACAATTAAAGTAATTTTTTCTTCTAATTCAAGATATATCCTCTTGCCAACCGATTAAAGTCGGCTATCTGCGCCTGCTCCCAGGTTTTGTCCTTTCCCAGTTCCACCGCTAATACCGATGCCACTTTCGGAGCTATTTTAAGAGCAGCACGGGCATCCAGAAATAGCATCCTCACCCGGCGGGCCAACACATCTTCTATATTCTGCGCAAACTCCTCACGAGCCGCCCACACAACATGCGCCGCTGTAAAAGTATAACCTTCATACAACTTTTCAGCAAAAGAAGGTTCTTTTTCTATCATCTTTTGTATTTTGCTCGCGTCGCTGCCATACACATAATTCCAATCATTCTCATCAAATTGCTCTTTTGTATATCCATGAACCCGCAAATTCTTCGTCACACATTCCGCAGGAGACAACCCTCCTATTACAATGGCCTGATTGATGACATCTTCAGCCATTGCACGATAAGTAGTCCACTTCCCTCCGGTAATTGTCAAAAGCCCCGATTTCGAACGATAAATTTTATGATTCCGTGAAATCTCTTTCGTTTTCTTCGAATCGGCATGAGTTGGCGCAGCCAAAGGACGCAAACCGGCAAAAACCGAAAGTACATCGGCACGGGTCGGTTTCCGGTCAAGATACTGCCCGGCCTGATCTAAAATGAAATCAACCTCTTCTTCCAATGCCCTCGGTTCCAAAGAAGCCTCATTCAGAGGAGTATCCGTGGTGCCAAGTACCACCTTTCCATGCCAGGGCACCCCAAAAAGGACGCGTCCATCTTTCGTTTTAGGTATCATTAGCGCCGAGTGACCACCCAGGAATTTACTATCAACTACCAAATGCACTCCCTGACTGGGACGTACTTTCCTCCGAGTCTCACATTCATCCATCTTCATCACATCATCCACAAAGACTCCGGTAGCATTCACTACCACTTTCGATTTTATCTGATATTCTTTTCCATCAAGTGTGTCAACAGCATGTACCCCATTTATTTTTCCGGTGGCATCTTTCAACAAACAATTCACCTTTATATAATTCAAGCACACTCCTCCTTTGTCTATAGCGGTCAATGCCAGCGTTATAGCCATGCGCGAATCATCAAACTGCCCGTCATGATATACCACTCCACCTCTCAATCCTTCATGTTTTAAAGAAGGTATTTCTTTTAACACAGAACGTTTTAACATCGGCAACGAACGTCCCAATGCTTTGCGTCCTGCCAGTAAATCATAGCAAGTCAGCCCCACTGCGTAAAAAGGCTTTTCCCACCAGCGATAATTACCTATTATAAAACGCATGTCTTTCACCAAATGAGGAGCATTGAGTCTCATACGCCCACGTTCATGTAATGCTTCAACTACCATAGAGACATCTCCTTGAGCCAGATACCGAACTCCTCCATGTACTAGTTTCGTACTACGGCAAGAAGTACCCTTAGCAAAATCATGCTGTTCCAATAGAATAACCCTGTACCCCCTGGAGGCTGCATCCACAGCAGCCCCTAGTCCGGTAGCTCCACCACCGATCACCAAGATATCACATTCACATTTCCAATTGAGCATCTTCTCAAGCAAATCACTTCGTTTCATCCCTTATAAATATTTCGTTTTCTTTCTTTATCTATAAATCAACAGTGCAAAAATACACAAAAAGAAATATTATCCAATATAAAAAGCAAATTATTTTTCGTTCATAGGCTATTTTACATATAAAACGGAAGTTCTATATCACAGAAATGAAACTTTCCGCCTTTTTATTTGCCACATATTAATATTTAGTTTATCTTTGTGATAAAAATTGGGAATTATGACAAGTATTGCTGAAAGACATAAGTATATTCTTGAAAGTTTAGCGAAAAACGGTTTCATCAAAGTGAACGAAATCGCTAAAGAATTGGAAGTTACTCCTGTAACGATCCGAAAAGATTTAAAATATCTGGAGGAAAAAAAACTTCTTTACCGTACTCATGGAAGTGCAAGTCCGGTCAACCCATTAACATCAGATATTAATGTGCACGAAAAAGAAAAGCTTCGAAAAGAAGAAAAGAAAAGAATCGCTACTGCCGCAGCTAAATTAATAGAAGAAAACGATTCTATTATTATCGCTTCCGGTTCTACAGTACATACGTTTGCCGAGCATATTACGCCCATCAACCACTTAACTGTAGTTACAGCTTCTCTGAAAACCTCCTTATTATTAAATACCATTAATAATATCGAAGTGATCCAACTCGGTGGAATTGTACGAAAGAACTCTTTTTCCGTCATTGGTGACTACACTTCTTTATTCTTTGAACAAATCACTTGTTCTAAACTCTTTTTAGGAGTAGACGGCATCGACCTGGAGTACGGAATCACAAACTCCAATATTGAAGAAGCTGTCCTAAACAAGAAAATGATAGAAGCGTCATTGCGTACCATCATCCTGGCAGATTCTTCCAAATTCGGACGACGTGGATTCGGCAAAATCTGCAGTTTGGATTGCATAGATGTGATAATCACAGACTCCGGCATTTCTCAATCAATGGCGCAAGCGATTGAAGAAATGGGCATAGAGCTTATCATTGTTTAAAACGACACCAATCCCCCCAAAAAAGTATGTTGAATAATCATTTAAAGAAATGGAGCAGAACTATAAGTTGTGCTCTTTTTTGTAGTTGGCTCACCGGAAACGCACTATTCGCACAGGACATCAATGAAGCCTGGGTGAAAGCTAATTACACCAAGCGGGAGGAAATGATCCCCATGCGCGATGGAGCGCATTTATATACCGCTATCTACGAACCTATCCACTCGCAAAAGCCATCTCCTATCCTGTTCACACGAACACCATACAAGGCTGCTCCTTATGGTGAGACAATGAGTAATCGTCTGTGGAGAAGCTGGCAAAAGTATGCGCGGGAAAAGTATATTTTCGTCATTCAGGATGTACGCGGACGCTGGAAAAGCGAAGGAGAATTTATCAATGTACGCCCATTTGTTTCTGAAAAAGAGAAAAATGGAAAGATAGACGAAGCAAGCGATGTCTACGACACCGCCGAATGGTTAATCTATCATACACGCAACAACAATGGAAACATAGGGATTATAGGCTCTTCTTATTCCGGATTCTATTCATTGATGGGTGCATTAAGCGCACACCCTGCGATAAAAGCCGCTGTTCCGCAAGCCCCCGTTACTGATTGGTTTATGGGGGACGATTATCATCACAATGGTGCATTCATGCTTTGCGACGGCTTTCGTTTCGTATCTTCGATGAACCGCCCCCGCCCTATTCCCACAGAACAGTCAACACCGGCTACTCCTTATTATAAGACAGACGAATATTCCTTCTTTCTGAAAATGGGAACATTAAAGAATCTGACCCGGCTACTTGGAGACAGTATCCTTTATTGGAACGAATTGATGACGCATCCAAACTACGACAGCTGGTGGCAGGAAAGAGATACCCGCCGAAACTGTTATAAGATAAAACCGGCCATATTGATTGTTGGCGGCTTATTTGATGCTGAAGATTGTTTCGGAACATGGGAATTATACAAAGCTATCCAACGGCAAAGTCCGGACACTCAGCTGGAATTAATAATGGGACCTTGGTATCACGGAGCTTGGGGAGGAACAGACGGAAGCTACCTAGGAAATATTCAGTTCGGAGCAAATACGGTTCTTTATTACCAAGATCAGATCGAGTTTCCTTTTTTACAATATTACTTGAATAGAGAAGGAGAAAAGACTCCGGACAGCCAAAAGGTTCACATCTTTTTCTCCGGAGAAAATCAATGGAAAACCTTTTCTTCATGGCCTAGTAAGGAAGCAAAAGAAATTTCATTTTATCTACGGGAAAATCATGTCCTTTCTACCACAGCTCCATTAGAAACAAGCTCTTTCTCCGAGTATATATCCGACCCGGCAAAGCCTGTCCCTTATACCAACCAAACAGTATATGCAAGGCCGAAAGAATACATGACGGAAGACCAGCGTTTCGCCGAACGACGACCGGATGTAAGCTGTTTCAAAACAGCACCGTTCAAAGAAAAGCTGACCGTAGGAGGAGAAATTGAAGTCGAACTGGAAGTTGAACTGACAACGACAGATGCGGACTTTATCGTCAAAGTCATTGATGAGTTCCCAGAAGACTTCACCTATGACAAAACCAAAGAGAAACAAAGAAATACCCAGCCTTATTTAATGAACGGCTATCAGATGTTAGTTCGTGGTGAAGTGATGCGTGGACGCTATAGAAACAGTTTCGAACATCCCGAAGCATTCACTCCAGGAAAAACCACTACAGTACGCTTTTCCATGCCGGATATAGCGCACACATTTCAGGCAGGGCATCGGCTGGTCTTACAAATACAAAGTACATGGTTTCCATTAATAGACCGCAACCCACAACAATTTGTAGACATTTACACTTGCGAAGAAACAGATTTTATGAAGTCGGTCATCAAACTATACCATCAGAAAAACAATCCGTCCAAAATTACATTTATTAAATTTTAACAAAATAAATAATCTCATAAAAAAGACGGACCCAATTTGAATCCGTCTTTTTCATATATCAATCAACAAATATATCACTTTTTCAGAATATCCATTGTATCGGAAGCAATCAGCAGCTCTTCATCTGTCGGAATTACTACAACTTTCACTTTAGAAGTAGGAGTTGAGATTACAGCTTCGTCACCATGAATCTTATCATTGACAGACTTATCGATCTCGATACCCATAAATTCCAATCCCTTGCATACTTCCTCGCGACACAGTGACTGGTTCTCACCGACACCACCTGTAAACAATACGATATCCACACCACCCAATGCAGCAGCGTAAGCACCGATGTATTTCTTAATACGATAGTAGTACATTTTTTCAGCAAGAATTGCTTTCGGATTGCCGGCTTTACAAGCCGCATCCAATTCACGCATATCGCTTGACACACCTGAAACTCCCAGTACACCGCTCTTTTTGTTCAGCAAATTGGAAACACCGGTTGTATTCAAGCCTTCTTTTTCCATGATAAAAGTTACTGCACCGGCATCTATATCACCGCTACGAGTACCCATCATCAAGCCTTCCAACGGGGTTAAACCCATCGTAGTATCCATACACTTGCCATCCTTGATAGCAGCGATAGAACCACCATTACCAATATGACAAGTAATGATCTTCTTTCCTTCCGGAGTTATGCCCAAGTACTCGCATACACGCTTTGAAACATAACGGTGGGAAGTTCCGTGGAAACCATAACGGCGTACTGCATACTTTTCATACAATTCATAAGGAATAGCATACATATATGCATAGTCAGGCATAGTCTGATGGAACGCTGTATCAAATACACCTACCTGAGGAATATCAGGAAGAATAGCGGAAACGGCATTCACACCTTTCAAGTTGGCAGGATTGTGAAGCGGAGCCAAGTCATTGCAAGCGATAAAAGCTTCCAATACTTCTTTGTTCAGCAATACAGACTCACTGAAACGTTCGCCTCCGTGCACCATACGATGACCTACCGCATTGATTTCTTCCAAAGACTTGATTGCCCCATATTCAGGATTAATCAATGTATTCAAAATAAACTCTACTCCTACTGTATGTTCCGGAATATCCTTTTCCAGGATTTTCTTTTCTCCATTCGGCAGAGTCAGTTTAAGGAATGATCCTTTCAGACCGATTTTCTCGATACCACCTTGAGCAATCACCTCTTTAGTGGTCATGTCGAACAATTTATATTTAATAGATGAACTTCCGCAGTTCAATACCAGAATCTTCATGTATTCAGTGTTTGACGGGTTAGTGATTAATGGTTAGCTTTTGCTGCGATAGCCTGATTAGCTGTAATAGCAATCATACGATATACATCTTCGATAGAACAACCGCGAGACAAGTCATTCACCGGACGGGCGATACCTTGAAGGATCGGGCCGATTGCGTCAGCGTGTCCCAGACGTTGAACTAATTTGTAGGAGATATTACCAACTTCCAGACTCGGCACAACCAATACATTTGCTTGTCCGGCAACTTGTGAACCCGGAGCTTTGCTTGCACCTACTTCAGGAACAAGAGCTGCATCAGCTTGCATTTCTCCGTCCAAGTCAAGAGTCGGAGCCATTTCTTTGGCAATCTTTGTAGCCTCTACCACTTTGTCCACCACCTCATGTTTAGCAGATCCTTTGGTAGAGAAGCTCAACATGGCTATGCGAGGTTCAAATCCGGCAAGAGTTCGGGCCGTGTGTCCTGTCGAAACTGCTATTTGGGCGAGCTCTTCGGCATTGGGATTAGGTAATACGGCACAATCGGCGAAAACCATCAATCCGTCTTCTCCGTATGAACGATCGGGGACGAACATGAGGAATGCTCCCGAAACGACCTTTACGCCGGGAGCAGTTTTGATAATTTGAAAAGCCGACCGTAACACATTACCTGTCGTGTTACGAGCTCCGGCAACTTCGCCGTCGGCATCTCCGTTTTTAATCATGAGGCAACCGAGGAAAAGAGGATCTTCGACCATCTTTTCGGCTTTTTCGAGGGTTACGCCTTTGGCTTTTCTTAGCTCGTATAGAAGTTGAGTATATGTTTCTTTTTTTTCGTGGCTTGCAGGATTTACCAGAGTCGCCTTGTCGATGTGTTTCAGCTTGTACCGATCGGCAAGTTCCATAATTTCAGACGGTTCCCCGATGAGTATAATATCGGCGATGTTGTCGGCCAATATTCGGTCGGCTGCTTGTAAAGTACGTTCTTCCGTTCCTTCGGGTAAAACAATACGCTGTTTGTTTGCTCGGGCTTGTTCTATCATTCGTTCCATTAAATTCATAGTCGGATTGGTTTATGTGTTATTTAGACATTGCAAATG
>OHLP01000929.1_pt1 | contig 12835 bp, 9 predicted proteins | sample 1569111 | NCBI WGS metagenome assembly OHLP01 (sample SAMEA3879504, study PRJEB24766) | human gut metagenome | biome: human-associated habitat; feature: feces | place: USA | collected 1985/1987 | reverse complement strand
CTTTTTGAGAAGAAAAATCACAAGACAAATGCAAAAATATCTTTAGTCTTAAGTTTCAGGACGCTTTTTTATGGGCTTAAACAACTAATAATAAAGTGCTTATGTGCGTTCGGTGTATCTCTTACTAAGAGATGCATCGGACGCAACTCTTTTTTAAGGGTTTGAAAGATGTGTATTTATTTGAAATAGAGACGATAAAAAGAGAGTACAATGGACTACCTGTTTCTACACCGCGACAAGCGCACTTTTACTTCCGAAAGGCAGAAGAATCTGCTTTTCCGGGCTGCCCGGCTTTATTGGGAGCAGAAGTATGCGGACAACGAAGTGGTTCCGAAAAGGAAAGTCGATTGTGAGCTATATAAATATGTATTGTATTATTTGGAAGTGCGCCAAGTGTTTCTTGACCCGAAGCTCTCACTGAAGAAGCTGAGCGATATGATTGAAACGAACCAGACTTATCTGTCGAACGTGGTCAACCGCTACTTCGGTTGCCATCTGAAAGAGTTGGTGAACACGTATCGGGTGGAATATGCCAAGGAACTGCTCCGTTCGGGCAAGTGTCCGCCGGAGGAGCTGCCTCAACGCTGCGGGTTCTTGTCGCGAAGTGCTTTTTATGCTGCTTTTAAAAAGGTGACGGGTGTTTCTCCCAAACGTTATATGAAATATGGACAGAGAGAAAAGCTCTCGGAACCAACAGAATATGTATAACCAATTTTAGTTTTTTAAATTTATAAATTTAAAGTTTTTCTATTATGAACAAAAAGTTTTTAAGTGCAATCCTGTTCGGAGCCTTAATGGTTTCGTCAACAGGAACATTTGTGTCTTGTAAGGATTACGACGATGACATCGATGCAATCAACAAGGAACTGACCGATCTGAAATCAAAACTTTCAGATCTTGAAAGTAAAGTAAATGCCGGTGGCGCTTATGTTACCAAGATTGAATCGGTAGACGGTGGTTTCAAAGTATCGGTAAGCGACGGTACTTCTTACAACCTGACTGTTGCCAGCGCTGCTGCCGGTAGCAAGGTTGTGATTGACGACAAGACCGGTGAAATCAGCATTGATGACAAGGCTACAGGCTGGTTTGCTACTACCGGTGAAGGTGAAGAAGCAGTGGATATGACTCCGTATGTAAAAGACGGATACTGGTATCTCTATGACAAAACAGCAAAAGAGTTTGTGAAGTCTGAATACAAAGCTGCCGGTAACGCTTATGCTGTAGTAGCTAACGGTATCTGTACATTGAACATTCCTGATGCTGATGGTAAGATGCAGACTATCCAGTTGCCTACCACTTCGGCTGCTATCACTGGTGTGCAATTTATTAATGTAGATAACGGAGCTGTTGAACCTACTCCTGAATACGCTTTGAACTATGGTGTGGCAACAAAGGACAATGCTGAATGGGATGGTCCTAAGGGTGCGATTACTAAAGACCAATTGTTGGTAGGTACTATCGAACCTCTTACTTTGCAGGTATATCCTTCTTCTGCAGACTTGTCTAACGCAGATATTAAGTTGGTGGGTAGTGATGGCACAGTTGCTCCGGTTAAGGTAACAGCTACTCCGTTTGAAGGTGTTATCACCAAGGCTGCTTCTGCCAATGGTCTGTGGAATCTGAATATCCGGCCGGATGAAACGGTAACAGACAAGACTATTGCAGATGCATTTAAGGTTGAAACTGACAACTATGCTTATGCATTGCAAATCAATGGCAATATCCTGACCGGATATGCTTCTAAAGTTACTCCTACTGATAAGTCTACTGCTGGAGCTCTTGCAGCTGCTGATGTTAAATACAATGCTGAAAAACTTAGCTCAGCTAAAGTACCTTTCGGTGAAACAGTTACTCTTGAATTTGATGGAACTAAAGCATACGATGCTTATTTGACTCCGAAATCGGCCAGTGAATTAGAATTGGCAGGTGTTACTATCGATGGTAAGACTATGTCATTCACTTCTACTGAAAAGGCTGCCGGTAAGACGGTTAAGTTTACTGTGAATTTCGTAAACTTTAAGGGAGAAACCGGTACTGCTTTTGATATAACAGTTAACTTCGAAGGTGCAACAGTTGATCCTGAAGCTCCTGTAGCAGCAGTGAAATATACAGCAACTGATGGTGTTAAACCTATCATTATTGATTTAGGTACTACATTTACAAGCTTGAGTGCTCAGACTGCTACAGCGTTGGCTGCTGTTACTCCGACTTGGAATGTGATTTCTATTGACGGTAAAGCGGTAGCTACAGCAGATCAAGATGCTGCTAACGGTAAGTTTGCATTTACAATGGATCAGGTAAAATACTACTCAGACTTGAATGCTGATGGTACACCGAAAACAGAAGTTACTGATATAGATAATGCTGATAATCTTAAGAAGGTTAAGTATGCTGTATTTGCACATTCTGATTATCAAGCAACTGCAGCTCCGGGTGCTTATGTATTGAACATGACATTTGTTGATGGTGAAAATGAATTGAAGAAAGTGGTTGCTCCTGTAACAATCTCTGTTCCTACATTCACTGACTTGTTCACTAAGGTTACTTCTGTATGGAATGCAGATAAGACTGTCTTGAATGCTTTGTTGGTTGGCTCTTCTGATGCAACTGTTGCTAAACAATATGTAATGACTAACGCATTCAAGAGTGTAGAAAACTCAGGTGCGGACTGGGATAACTTGACTCTTACTCCGAAACAAATGAGTATTAGCGGAACTCCGACTAAGGTTGCTACATATACTGTATCCGGTTCAATCTTGGCAATGGCTGATGCTTTGCTTGATGACAATGGTGCAGTAAGAGGCAATGTAACAGTTGATGGTACATATCTGGTTAAAGGTAAAGCAGGCTTGAAAGTTGAAGTTCCTGCATTTGCAGTAAACTTTATGTCTCCGTTCAATGATGCGGTGCTTAACTTCTACAAAGGCGGTAAAGTGGCAGATTTGAATGTTGCAATTGCATCAGATGGTACAGGTACTATCGCTAAAGTTGAAGGTGCTGCCGGAAAAGAAGTAGGTTTGCAATTAGTTGCCAGCAGTGAAAAGGTTGCAGTTAGCAATGCAATGGAATTGTTTGGTGTAAAAAATACAAATATAAATACAGATGATAAGTTCACATTCGTAGTTAAGGGTGAAGGTGTTCCTGCCGGTGCAACAGCTAAATTGTCTGATGCCGGTATCGCTTTGGAAGGTATGACTTATGCTCCTAACTATTCAGCAACTCTTGAAATGACAGTTACAGCATTGAATGGTATCAAGACTACCATTACATTGCCTATGACTATCAATAAGCCCTAATCGTTATCCTAAGTATACTGTTTACTTAAGATAGATGAATCATTGAAGAGTGTGTCCGCCTCGTGCAGACACACTCTTTTACTATAAAACAGGCAGGTATTTAAATAACCTTTTCAAAAACAAACATATTATCAAAACTATTACTACTTTTGCAAACCCTTTAAGTGAAACTTTAGATAGAAGCAGTATGAAACACATTTTATTCCTCGCAATAGCTCTTTTGTCGTTGACAGGCTGTATGAAAGAAAAACCGACAGCCCTTCGTTGGGCTACATTCAACATTCGCTATGATAACCCACAAGATAGTTTGAACAACTGGCAGTATCGTAAAGCACGCGTATGCAAGTTTATTCAAGAACAGAAAATAGATATCCTCGGAATGCAGGAAGTGTTGCACAATCAGTTTCTCGATTTGCGTTCCGGTCTGCCGGAGTATGACGGTATCGGTGTCGGTCGTGACGATGGCAAGACAGCAGGAGAGTATGCTCCTTTATTCTACCGGAAAGATAAATATGAAGTATTGGACTCAAACACTTTCTGGTTGGCAGAGAATCCCGACAGTGTGGGCATGATGGGCTGGGATGCTGTTTGTGTGCGCATTGCTACATGGGCCAAGTTCAGAGAAAAGTCTACCGGAAAGATATTTATGGCAGTAAATACGCATTTTGACCACATCGGTGAAGAGGCGCGCCGCCAAAGTGCGTTACTTATTATCAAAAAGATAAAGGAAATAGTGGGTGAGCGCCCTGCCATTGTGACGGGCGATTTCAATGTGACGGATGCAAGCAGTGCTTATGAAACCATTACCACGAATGAGTTTGTCATGAAGGATGCTTATAAGATAGCCGGTCATGTGACCGGTGTGGATTATACTTTCCATGACTTTGCCCGCATCCCGCCACAGAACTGCGAGAAGATTGATTTCATCTTTGTCACTCCACAGATAAAGGTAACAGGATGCGATATTCCGGCAGAAATACCGGGCGCTCTGTTGTCCGACCACAATCCCCAGTTGGCTGATTTGGAATTCTAGCCGGATTCCCCGGAGACTCCATGACTCATGTCACTCCCGAAGAACACAGTCTGTTCAGCCCCCTGCTGATATTGTTCCTGTGTCTTTTCTATATATTGATTATGCTTCCCATACGGCTGAACAAGATTTACAGGAAAGCCGTCGCCGGGCATACTTGGGTTGAAATGACTCCTGAAGGACTGGTATACGACAGGGCGGAGCAGAAGAAAGAGATTGCCTGGGAGGAGGTGGCAGGCGTAGCCCTTTATAAGGATTATTGTTTTTTATACGACAAAGGCGGTAGTGAGTTCTTGCTTGTGACTTCGGACGAGAGAGTGAAAGAATCCCTCCTTTATTATCTGAATGCGAGAAAAGTAAAGTAGGAGGGTGAAGTGTTTTCCCTCAAAACGTTGTTCCTGTTGTTATAATGTGTATTTTTGTACTCATTAAAACCAAATCAAAAAAATACGTTTATGAGCAACTTATCTAACATGCCTTGGGAAGACCGCCCGGCCGGTTCGAAAGAAGTGGTGTGGCGCTACTCTGCCAATCCCATCATTCCGCGCGATTTGCTTCCTACTTCCAATAGTATTTTCAACAGTGCCGTGGTGCCTTTCGGTGACGGCTATGCCGGAGTGTTCCGTTGCGACGACACGAATCGCCGTATGCGCCTGCACGTGGGCTTCAGTAAAGATGCCGTTCATTGGGATATCCATCCCGAACCTTTGACGTTTGAGTGTGACAATGCCGAAGTGGGCGAATGGGTGTATGGCTACGACCCGCGTGTTTGCTTCATAGAAGACCGTTATTATGTTACCTGGTGTAATGGTTACAAAGGCCAGCCTACCATCGGTGTGGCATGGACCAAGGACTTCAAGACTTTCCATCAGCTGGAGAATGCTTTCCTTCCGTTCAATCGCAACGGGGTGATGTTTCCGCGCAAGATAAACGGACGTTATGCCATGCTGAGCCGTCCGAGCGACAACGGGCATACTCCGTTTGGAGATATCTATTACAGCGAATCACCCGACATGGAGTTCTGGGGACGGCATCGGCTGGTGATGAGTCCGGCACCCTTTGAAGTGAGTGCATGGCAGTGCCTGAAAATCGGTGCAGGGCCTATCCCTATCGAAACACCGGAAGGCTGGCTGCTCATCTATCACGGCGTGCTCCGCTCGTGCAACGGTTATGTATATGCTTTCGGTTCGGCATTGCTCGATTTGGACGAGCCGTGGAAAGTGAAATACCGTTCGGGAGCCTATCTGCTTTCGCCGCGCACTCCTTACGAATGCATGGGCGACGTGCCCAATGTGTGCTTCCCCTGCGCCGCGCTGCATGATGAAGAGACAGGACGCATCGCCATTTATTATGGCTGTGCCGATACCGTGACGGGGCTTGCCTTCGGTTATGTGCCTGAAATCATAGAATTTACTAAACGTACTTCCATCATTTAACTCAAATGATTATCTTTGCGGCATAAAGAAACAAGCAAAGATTTCATCATGATGAACCGGAACGTACTTCATTTGACATGTCCTCCTATACCTGTCCTCCGCATTGGCTTTGTGGGGCTGGGTAATAGGGGGATTTTGGCTCTTGAACGATATATGCATCTGGAGGGTGTGGAGGTAAAAGCCTTATGTGATTTGCGCCCCCGGAATATAGAGCGTGCCACTGCATTGCTCCACCGTTTCAACCGCCCTGCGGCTGTTGCCTATGGCGAAGAAGGCGGATGGAGGCAATTGTGCGGACGTGCGGATATTGACTTGGTTTATATTTGTACCGATTGGCTGACACATACCGATATTGCGGTATATGCCATGCAGCAGGGACGCCATGCCGCCCTTGAGGTGCCTGCCGCCATGAGCGTGGCGGACTGCTGGCGTTTGGTGGATACCGCCGAGCAGACACGCCGGCACTGCATGATGTTGGAGAACTGTTGTTATGATGCTTTTGCCTTGACGACCCTGAACATGGTGCGGCAAGGGGCATTGGGAGAGATAACCCATGCCGAAGGAGCGTATATCCATGACCTCCGCCGGCATTACTTTGCCGACGAAACGGAAGGCGGCTATCATAATAACTGGATAAAGCTGTATAGCCAGCAGCATACCGGAAATCCGTATCCCACTCACGGGCTGGGTCCTATCTGTCAATGGATGGATATTCATCGTGGAGACCGCATGGAGTATCTTGTATCCATGTCGTCGCGTGAAGCGGGGCTGTCGGCTTATGCCCGCGGGCAGTTTGGCAAGCATTCCGCCGAGGCTGCACAACCTTATCTGATGGGAGATGTGAATACGACATTGATTCGGACGGTCAAAGGGCGTACTATCGTATTGCAATATGATGTGACGACTCCGCGCCCATACAGCCGCCATCAGACTGTGTGCGGCACAAAAGGCTTCATGCAGAAATATCCCGTGCCTTGCATCCTGCTGGACGAGTATGGTAAAGACCCCTTGGCAGGAGAGGATTTTGAGAAAGTAATGGAACGTTATAAGCATCCGTTCACTGCTACCATCGGTGAGGAGGCAAAGCGGAAAGAGATGCCGAACGAGATGAATTATATCATGGATTTTCGTCTGGTGCATTGCTTGCGCAATGGTCTGCCTTTAGATCAGGATGTATATGATGCAGCCGAATGGTCGTGTATCACGGAGCTGAGCGAACTTTCGGTGCGGCAGGGAAGCATTCCGGTGGAGATACCGGATTTTACACGGGGGAATTGGGAAGGAGACAAGTGATGTTCTTGACAGAGGGAGCGTTCTCCTTTCTCCTTACCTTTCGCCTTTTATAGTAAAAGAGTCAAGAATCCGTTTTATCTCTTCGATTTTCCCCGGATTCTTTTTGGCATAATTTTCTCTCATCCTTATGGTTACACAATGTACCATGTCATCATCTTGCTGTAATAAATAGTAAACGCGATATATATTCCATGTCTTATCATATTCTTGACTCTTTTGCACAATGACAAACCTTTCTTGATTCTTATTGGATTTGATTCTCGTTTTGCTGCAGAGCCGGATAGGACCGGAAATCTTTTTCATTTCCAATTCTTCTACTTCTTTTAAAGTAATAGGGGATGCCTTATCTATTTTCTGATAGCTTTCAATAAAACACAATACATGATTCGGTAAGTCTTCCCGGAAATTAATCAATGGAGTTTCCCATATCAGATAATAGAGATGACAACCGATGGACCGGGCGTCTCGCTCTTCCGGTATAATGCCATTGCCTTTTTCATTCTTTGTGCTCCAATGGCAAGGCAAGGTGATGGAGTAGAACTTATTGCTAATCTCTTTCCATTCCTCATCGTGTTGCTTGGTGAAGGAGCAACATAACAGGAACAGTAAGGAGTAGAAGATAGCGGATTGCTTGTTCATGATATGATAATTATGGTTAGTTATATGCTTTAATGCCAATAACGTCCCGGTGAATGAAAGTTATATTTCTATTAACCACGGCTGTGGTTAACTCTAACCACCTACGTGACTAACTCTAACCACCCGGGTGATTAGGCTTAACCACGGTCGTGGTTAAGCAATCACGATATGCTTTACACCAAGATATGTATTTACTTTATAAGTATGTATTCAGTCAGCACTTCCTTATAAAATAAATAAGGACAGCCGAAAGGTAAATCCGGCTGTCCTTATTCAATGCTTTGAGTTCTCTTTTTATTCCATATCTACACTATGCTTTACGGGAGAGAGGATGAATGTAAATTCATAGTCACCGTAAGGCAATTGATATTTAGGCAATGCTATGGTTCCCCAACTGTTGACGCAACCCAATCCCATTTGTGCCTTGTCGATGCACAAGTTGGTGAGGTTGGCCTTCTTCACTTCGGGTGAGTGACGCTGGTCTTTCTGTGCGCCGTCATCCAATGATTCGATGGTGTAATGCAATGCAGAGGCAGAGAAAGGAGCTTCGGCTACAATCTTCACGCCATTGCCGCCGGCATTCAACTGTTTCCACCAACGGATGTCGGTCTTGTTTCCGGTTTCCTGCGGACGGATGTAGGAGTAGAATTGTTCGTCTACACTCTGGCGATAGATGCCCAAATCGGTGCTATGGTTACGGTCACTGTAGTTTTCAACCGGGCCGCGTCCGTAGAACTCAATGGTATTGAAGTTCTTCGGCATTTGCATTTGCATACCGAAGCGGAACATCGGAGATACCTTGGCATTCTTATCGGCTGTCATCTTTTGGGTGATTTTAACGGCACCTTGGTTGTTGATGACATACTCCAGATAAAGTTTGGCAGAAGCGGCTTTCATGTCGTATTCGGCTGTCACCTGTACTTGATTGTCTACGGTAGTGGAAGCCAGGCGGACAAGTTTCAATCCCGGGTTTTTCCATACTGCAAAGCGGTGTTGCAGGCCGGCACCCATATCATTATCGGTCGGAGCACGCCAGAAGTTGGGGGTCAGTGCAGCGCCTTCTTTAATCATTTCCAGCCCATTGACATCGTATTTGCTCAGGTAACCGTTGGCTTTGTTGAACTCAACAGTGAAGTTCTCACCTTTCACAATCAGGTAGTTTCGCTGGTTGTCGATGATTTGGGGAGTAACGATAGCCACATTGGTGGTCTCTACATTCTTCAACTCCATGGCCGGAGCCTTGTAGGGATTCAGAGTGAGCTGGTCTTTGGCAACTGTATGACCGGCAGCCAATAAACCTTCGCGGTTCTTCAGTTTGTAGGATACGTTCAACAGCCATTCTGTGCACTGACAAGTCTTGCCTAAGTCAAGTTTAATCTTGGCGGTCTGCTGCGGAGCGACATTGAGATTATCCACACGTCCCGAACGGATTGCTTTTCCGCCTTTCAGCACTTCCCATTCCATATAGTAGGCAGAAAGGTCGCGGAAGAAGTTCTCATTGTAAACGTTTACTTCTCCCTTGCTCAGGTCGGCAGGAGTAGTCCAGATGTTCTGATAGAAATAACTTACCTCGTGCATGTGGGGATTGGGGTTACGGTCGGGGCTGATCAGACCGTTGTCGCAGAAGTTGTTGTCGGATGCATCGAAGCGGTTGAAGTCGCCGCCGTAAGCATAGATTTCAACTCCGTTCTTGCCTTTCCAGCGAACGGACTGGTCGACGAAGTCCCAAATGAAACCGCCTTGCAGGTTCGGATATTTGCGGATGATGTCCCAGTATTCTTTGAATCCGCCTTGAGAGTTACCCATGGCGTGAGCATATTCACACTGGATGAGCGGTTTGGTGGCATCGGTACGCTGACCGTATTTTTCCATGCCTTCATAGCCGTAATACATCGGACAGAAGATGTCGGTGTGCTCTTTCAAGCCGGCTTGTTCGTACTGGCAGGCACGGCTGGGGTCTTCTGCCTTTATCCATTTGTAACATGCTTCGAAGTTGGGGCCGTCTCCGGCTTCATTACCCAATGACCAGAAGATGATGCTGGGGTGATTGAAACCACGTTGAACATTACGCTGGTTGCGTTCCAGATGTGCTTGCTTGAATGACGGGTTCTTTGCCAGAGTAGCTTCACCGTAGCCCATTCCGTGAGATTCCACATTTGCTTCGGCTATTACATAAATACCGTATTTGTCACAAAGGTCGTACCACAGGTTGTTGTCCGGGTAGTGGCAGGTACGCACAGCGTTCAGATTGTATTGTTTCATGATTTGAATGTCCTGAAGCATACGTTCGGGAGATACTACATATCCTCCGTCCGGGTCGAGCTCATGACGGTCGGCTCCCTTGAAAAGAACAGCTTTTCCGTTGACTAGGATTTGACCTCCTTTCAGTTCAATTTTGCGGAAACCGACATTTACGGGGATAACTTCATTGCTTCCCTGCATGCTGGCACGCAAAGTATATAAATAAGGAGTCTCGGCACTCCATTTATTCGGATTTTCTACGTTCATGGTCACAGTGCCGCTTCCTTTGGCGGTAGCCGTGGCTACTTGCTTGCCGGTGGCATCGACCAGTTCCAAATCGACGGTTCCGCTTCCCTTCAGGTCGAGCTTCACAGCCAATGAACCGTTTTTATATTCAGTATCCAAGTCGGGAGTGACGCGGATATCCTGAATGCGCTTCTTGTTGCGTGCATACAGATAGCAGTCACGTCCTACACCGCTGAAACGGAAGAAGTCCTGGTCTTCCAGATAGGTACCGTCGCACCAGCGGAATACCTGAAAGGCGATTAAGTTCTTTTGTCCCGGTTTCAGGTAAGGAGTCAGGTCGAACTCGGCTTCCAGCTTGCTGTCTTCGCTATACCCCACATAACGTCCGTTTACCCATATATACATATTGGAAGTGACGGAGCCGAAATGAGCGATGATATCTTTCCCTTTCCACGAAGCGGGAACAATGATTTCGCGGCGATAAGAACCGACGTGGTTGTTTTCGGTCGGAACTTCGGGAGGATTGTTCTTAAACTGGTTGCGCCATGCATAGCCTACATTGACATAAATAGGGTCGCCGTAGCCGTTTAATTCCCAAACGCCGGGAACCTGCATATCGTCCCAACCTTTGTCATTGAATGTTGTTTTCCAAAAGTCCATGGGGCGTGCGTCTGCATCTTTCACCCAATTGAACTTCCAGGCGCCGTTTAGCGTCATATAGTTGGCTGATGATTCTTTCAGTCCTTTTTTAGCTGCATCGGCATTTTCGTAAGCAAAGTAGTTGGTGTGCATCGGGGCGCGGTTTACCGCATTTACCTGCGGGTTGCGCCACTCATTGGACTGTGCGCTTGCTGCGAGTGCAAATACGGTGAACAGTCCGGTAAGAAGTTGTTTTTTCATGCTATAATAATTATAAAGGTTTTGTGCAAATATAGTGAAAAACTATAGTACTTATGGGCATAGACCGGGCAATATTTGTTATAATTGTACTTATTTTATAACTTATTCTTAAATATAATGGCATTTTTGAAAGGTATATGGGGAAAATGGCAGCATTTGCTGCACGATGACAAATGGAAGCATAAAATTTATGTAGTCATCTTTGAGAGCGATACTCCGGCAGGGAAATGGTTTGATGTGGCGCTTATCGGGTTTATCGTGCTTAGTATTCTGGTGGTGATTGCCGAAAGTATTCAAGGTTGGTCAGCAGTGATCGGGCCTTATTTGCGGTTTTCGGAATATGTCTTTACTTTCTTCTTTACCGTGGAATATCTGTTAAGGCTTTATTGTTCTCCCCGGCCGCGCAAGTATGCTTTAAGTTTTTTCGGTATTATTGACTTGCTGGCGACTTTGCCTCTTTATATAGGCTGGTTCTTCGGCACGGCGCGGTATTTGCTGGTAATCCGTACTTTCCGGCTGATTCGGGTGTTTCGCATCTTTAAACTGTTTAACTTTCTGGACGAAGGAAACTTGTTGTTGCATTCACTGACCTATAGCAGCCGCAAGATTATTGTTTTTTTCCTCTTTGTGCTGATATTGGTCATCTCTATCGGAACATTGATGTACATGATTGAAGGACAGCGTCCCGGCACGGCTTTCGATAATATTCCCAATAGCATTTATTGGGCGATAGTTACCATGACCACTGTCGGTTATGGCGATATCACTCCCGAAACCCCTTTAGGGCGTTTCCTTTCGGCAGTGGTGATGCTGATAGGCTATACCATCATTGCTGTTCCCACAGGGATTGTATCTGCATCAATGATGAAAGAACACAGACGCAGGCAAGTCCTGAAATGTCCGCACTGTGGAAGAGACGGACACGAAGAGGGAGCAGCCTATTGCAAATATTGCGGAGGGAAGTTGGAATAAAAGAAACTGTCATTCCACTACCCATCTTTTATCATGCGGGACAACTGTTTGGGGGTTGTAATACATGCCTTCTTTGGTGGGTATTTTCAGCTTATAAGTCCTTTTGCTATGATTGGCTAAGCTGTTTTCCCTCAACCACGGGTTCATATTCTTCAGGATGGCCAATGTGATTCCTTTGCTGCGGGCAAAGCGGGCAAGGTTTGCTATTCCTTCTGTTACGGTTATTTCGGTATAAGGGATGGCAGGGTATAAATCAGATGCTCTCAGCCGGAAACCAAAAGCAGTCGGGTCGGAGAACATAATTTTGGCAGCGAGGATACGATATACATAGCGTGCGGTTTCTTCCACCAATTGCAAATCCAGTGAATCATCTACATCTTGTTTTGCCAGTTGGCTGGCAATTCTTGCCTGTCCGGCATTATAAGAGGCGGCCACTGCCACCCAGTCTTTGTATTTGGCATAAGCATCTTTCAGATAGCGGCAGGCAGCACGGGTTGCTTTTTCCACATGATAGCGTTCATCTATGTTGGAATTGACTTCCAGTCCGTAGTCTCGTCCGGTCTCTTGCATGAACTGCCACAGTCCGGCGGCTCCGGCAGAGGAGCGTGCGATGGGGTTGAGGTTGCTTTCTATTACCATCAGATATTTAAAGTCATCCGGGATTCCGTTTTCCTTCAGTATGGGTTCTACGATAGGGAAATAGCGGTTGGCTTTCTTTATCATTTGCAGGGAGGTGCTGTGCATATAGGTAAATGCCAGCAGTTCGCGATCCATACGCTCAT